>Ga0115002_10005213_pt1 | contig 15406 bp, 14 predicted proteins | sample ArcticOcean_MG_C_8_FD_89576 | JGI IMG/M metagenome (GOLD analysis project Ga0115002, IMG submission 89576) | Marine microbial communities from western Arctic Ocean - ArcticOcean_MG_CB11_86 | ecosystem: Environmental > Aquatic > Marine > Oceanic | place: Arctic Ocean: Canada Basin | collected... | reverse complement strand
GTCGACATGGGCGGTGAATGCGGGTTGTTTCTCATACGAGAGCTGACGTAGAGCCCGTAGACAATGACATTGCCCCCATGGGTGGTGTGCTATGGCTATTGGTTCGATTGGCCGAGCTGAGGGCCGCAGCGCTACGCGAATGTGGAGCGCTCTGATCTGCAGGTGGCGCTGACGGTCGTGGCAGAGACGATGCGGCATTATCTAACGGCCTGGGGCAGCGATGCACTGCGTTACGATATTGTTGGCTCAGATAACGCATCGGTCTTCGGAGGGCGCGGGCCGGGCGGTGTGCTGAGCGCGGCTGTGACCTCGGTTACTACTTTGACCAGCGACCCTGACAGGACTGATTTGGTGGCGCGCGGTGGGGATACAGTGGCGGTGTCTTCAGAGGTTTAGGTGGTTTCGGTTAAGCCTGCCGGTAGCTTCTATTCAATGGTGATTGACCATGGGAATGGGTGGCGGAGTTTCTTGTTCGGAATACAGTAGGTATCAGCTCAGGTGTGTGACACGCTTTCTCGCGGTCAGTCGTTGGGGGTGCTGTCTGGGACGAGTGGTGAGACAACGCGTTTGCGCGTTGGGCTGGAATTCAACGGGCGTGTGTTGGACCCGCAGCAGTATTTATTGGCGAAATGACTGAACTGACGTGACCGGTTCCCCAGGTGAATGCTACGATTTAGCACTGCGGTCGCTGCGTGCAGCGTCGCTCTGTGGTGGGTGTAGCTTAGTCGGTTAAAGCGCCAGGTTGTGGCCTTGGAGATCGTGGGTTCAAGTCCCATCACCCACCCCACCCCACCCCGTTCCGTTCGTGTGACCCACCCCCGGATGTATGACGGTGCATCGGGCGATGGAGCTATCCCGATTTCCGCTGTTAAAACTGTTCCTGTGTGCGTTGATTACTGATCGCACCACTGTTGTCTCTGGTCGTGTTGATTTCCGCATGTGGCAGTGATGGTTAAGTTTCTGGAGCCGGGGATGACTGACGGGACGCTGGGTGAGGATCTGGTGGCTTTGGAGGTACACCCGGATGGAGGATTCGTGGGTTCATATCACAGCCGTCACTGTGAGGGGGCGCACGAGATCGGGGTGCTGTTCCGAGCCTAGACTAGGACGTTGTCGAGGTGATCTAGGGTTTGATGGACAGGGCTGCCATGGCAGGTAACTCAGGGACAGTCGAGCGATATGTATGGCGGGGGATTGACCGTGATCGACACGACGGCGGACATGGTCGCGGCGACATTCGCGGTGGCCGAGAGTCATGGGAACGTTGTTGGTTCTTCGAGAGATAGCCGAGATCTTGGATCGGTGAATATTTTCTCCGCCGCGGAGCCTCTGGCATGCGCTGCTATTCGTATTCATTACTGATTCGCGGGGGTGTAATGATCTAGGTCGGTATTCGCTGCTCGTTCGGTCGCAGATTCCTCCGTGGCGGGTGCGGACAGTGTGTCTACTGTGGCGACCACGGCGCGCGCGGCGGAGACTACTTGGAAGTCGGCCACAGCCCTAAATGCCAGGTGAAGATCGACGATGTGCAATTCGGATCGGATTGCACATCGTCGAGTGCTGGCGTCGAACGACCTCAAGGTCGGTGCGATCAAGATATGCCGAGTTTCAATGCAGTACTAATACAGACACTGCCGGCTGATTTTCTGTAGGAACCATCGGCGGTCGTTGGAGATCATGGAACGTCGCTATAAGCCGCTTTGTCAGGCGGCGGCGGTGTTGTGTGACCACTGTGCAGCACGTCGGAATCTCGGGGACTAGAGAAGTTCGATGAGACTGGGGCTCAGGATGTCTTCAGGACCGTACCTGCATGGAGTGCCGCGCGATCTCGGAGCGGATTGGTGCGGGGCACCATGTCGTTCCAGCGTGCCAGCATGCGGTTCATGTCGGCCGTCATGACCATTGCTTCGCCGGGCAAAGTTTCGGTGAGGATTCCACCTGCCGGTGCGACAACATAACCGCCGCCGCTGTCGCGAGAGTCGCCGGCGGCAACGACATAGCAATGGTGCTCCAATGCCCGTGCGCGGGCGATGGTGCGCAGCGGTGCGCCGATGTCACCGGCGGACCAGGCGATCAGTTCGCTGCCGCGGAACTTCAGTGACTGTACGAGTTCTGGGACGAGCCCTTCGACGCCGGCGAGCAGGCCGACGCGGCCGATCAGTGTTTCGACGACGGGCGGGTGCTGGTCACCGGCACTGAAGCCGGCCTGCCGTTCACGGTCGGAGAGATGTGTCTGGCGGTGTCTGGCGATGACTCCGGAGGGAGAGATTAGGTATTGGGTCTTGTAGGTTCTGCTGCTGGTTCGTTCAGCAAGGGCAGCGGCGATGATGGTTGAGTATTCGGTTGCAAGCGCTTCCAGCAATGGCAGACACTCCTGTTCCGTAACTGCACGGAGATCACTGCCTGCGAGGTCTGGTAGGACAACGAGAGCGGCATCTTGGGCCGCTGCGGCACGGACGAGTTGGCGAACACTTTCGACCAGTTCGACGGCGGATGGCAGCGCATCGAGCGCGGCTCCACCGACACGGGCGGCAGCGTCTTCAGCGATCAGCGGCTCGCGGGCGAGTCGCGCTGCCTCGGAATCTTCGATCGGGGTAGCGAGATCACGGTACAGATCGGGGCGGCGTTCGATCGGCGGTCCGAGCGCGGCCCCGAGGTCGATGTCGTGAACGACGATGCCAGAACCGTTACTGGGTGCGCGGACGATCCATTCACCGTTCGGGGAGATGACGCCGGACTGTCCGGCGTAGACGATAGAGTGCCCCTCGGTACCGGTCGTGTCGGCGCAGACGATCCACAAGCCGTTTTCGATGGCGCGAGCTGGCATGAGGAATTCGATCTGTGGATTGGAGAGGTGATTTTGGTCACGACCGGAAGATACCCAGGCGGTGGGATCGATGATCAGGCGAGCGCCCTCAACAGCGTAGGCACGCGGAATTTCTTCGAGGCGGCTGTCGGAGCAGATAAGGATGCCCGCGCGGACTGCGCCTACCTCCGGGATCTGGAGTTCGAAGACGGGGAACTGGTCGCCCGCTTCAAACCAGCTGCGGTCGAAGTGCCAGAGGAAGCTCTTGGCGTAACGTCCCACCTCGAGGCCCGCGGGATCGAAGAGGACACAGACGTTTTCCAGACCGCCGCTGGGAGAGTGGAGTACGAGACCGGCAGCGAGGTGGGTTCCGTGGCGAGCCGCGCGCGCACCAAGGGTGCCTAGGATCTGCTTGTCAGAGTGAACGTCCGCGGCCTCGTAGGCTTCACGTGATTGAAGGAAGTAAGCGGGGTAGCTGGCCTCTGGTAGGACGATCAGTTGCGGTTCGTGGGTGGCGGCAGCATCGATGGAATGCAGCAACTCATCCCAAGCACGCTTGTGATCTGCGAGATCGCGGGCTTCGAGCTGAACGAGTGCGACTCGCAACGAACGCGGCAAACAAGGCCTCCAGTGGCGCTGCCGCAGTCTACGTCAGACGTGGCCCAGGCGCGTCTGACGTAGACTGCATCGTGCTACGATGCGCGCTGCTTGCCAGCAGATGAGCTGGAAGCATTTTAGTACAAGGAGCAGATCTCTGTCGCTGAACGAGGCGAGTGCCCTGCAAGCCCGGCATCAGACTGGTTTCCGGCTCTACAACTCGAAGGTTCGGGCACTGGAGCCGTTTGTGCCGTTGGAGGTTGGTGTCGCGCGGATATACGTCTGTGGTGTCACTCCGTACGACGTGGGGCATCTGGGGCATGCACTGGTCTACGTGGTGCAGGACACGCTGCACCGCTGGCTGGAGTTCAATGGCTACGACGTTCACCACATCCAAAACATTACCGACATCGACGATGACATGGTTCGCAAGTCGAAAGAGCAGGGGATCACAATCCCGGCGCTGACGGAACAGAACCACGAAATCTTTCTCTCAGAGATGGATGCCCTGAACGTGCAGCGACCGGAGTCGTTCCCGCTGGTGTCTGGCCACATGCCACAAATTATCGAGATGGTTTCTGCGCTGGAGGCGAAGGGATTTGCCTACGAGGTGGGGGGACATGTTTTCTTCGACACCTCGAAGACGGAGGCGTTTGGCGTGCTGGCCGGATACACTCGCGAGGGATTGCGAAGCGCGCCGCGGACGGACACGATGCCGGACGAGCCAGAGCACCTGAAGCACGATGGCCTCGACTTCCTGCTGTGGAAGCCGTCCGAGGACGAGGACGCGATGTTCGAGTCGCCATGGGGTGTCGGACGCCCCGGTTGGCACATCGAATGTTCGGCGATGGCACGGGCGACGCTGGGCGATCAGATCGATATCCACGGGGGTGGGAGCGACCTGGCGTACCCGCACCATGACTCTGAGATCGTTCAGATGGAGTCGGTGACGGGCAAAGTGCCGTACGTCGGCTACTGGGTTCACAACGGCACGATGCAGCTCGATGGCGTGAAGATGTCGAAATCGCTGGGCAATCTGGTAAAGGTGCACGAGCTGCTCGACGAAGGGCACACGGCGGACGCGGCACGGCTGACGTTGCTGATGACGCACTACCGCAAGGACCGTGACTTCAACCGTGAGCAGCTTGCGAGCGCCGAGGAAGATGTGGCATTGTTCCGCCGCGCCGCAGACTCGACGAATGGTGGCACGGAGCAGCTCCGCGCGCAGCCATTCCGCAACGCATTCATGGACGCGATGGACAACGATCTCGACACGCCATCGGCGATCGGCGCGCTGCGACAACTCGCGCAAGAGGTGGAGTCGGGGCAGGTCGCATCGACCACGGGCGCTCCGGCAATCATGGAGCTAGCGAGTGTGCTTGGTTTGACGCTTGGTTATGAGACTAGCGAAAGATAGGCCGATTGCTGGTGTCCTGTTTTCAGACCTAGCTGTCGCTCACTCGATTGCTGGCGCGCGGCCACATTTGACGGCTGGTTCAGTTCACCTCGGCCGTTACTTCGTCGACGACTTCCATGAAGCGGCCGATGGTTTCGAGGCGTTCCGGTAGCGTCTCGCCTCGCGGGCCGGCACGGAAGGTGTTGATCCCGGCGTCGCGGTAGATGCGCAGGCGCTCTCGGATCATCTGCTTGTCGCCGATGAGGTTGCTGCCGAACACCATCTCGTCCGGGACGCTGGCACGGGCTTCGTCGCGTTTACCGGCGAGCCAGAGGCGCTGCACCTCGCGCGCCTCGTCAGCGAATCCCTGACGACGGTATGCGTCGTTGTAGAAGTTGTGCTGTCGTGAACCCATGGCCCCGATGCTGAAGGCAAGTCCCGGTTTGAGGGCACGCACCGCCTCATCCACGTCATCCGTGAACCAAACGGTACCGCCGACTTGGAGGTCGATATCGTTGAGCGATCGACCAGCGGCCTCAGCCCCCTCGCGGATCGGGTCGAGGAAGAGGTCGGCGTGTTCGGGGAGGAAGGATCCGCCGAGCCAGCCATCCGCCACCTCTCCAGTCATGCGGAGGTTCTTCGGTCCGAGTGAGGCGATGTAGATCGGGACGTTCTTCGGAGGCGGGGCACCGGGGCGGAGGGCTTTCCCCTCACCACTGCCGCCGTCGCGCAAGGGAAGTTGGTAGAACTCGCCGTCGTACGCGAGCGTTTCGCCGTGGAAGATGCGCTGGACAATATTGATCACCTCGCGAGTGCGGGCGAGTGGACGGGCGAAGGGGATGCCGTGCCAGCCCTCGATTACCTGCGGACCGCTGCTACCGATGCCGAGTCGAAATCGCCCGTTCGACATGCCGTCAAGGGTCATCGCGGTCATGGCGACGAGGGCAGGGGTGCGGGTACCGAGTTGCATGATGCTGGTGCCGAGGTGGATCTTCTCGGTCTTGGCAGCGAGGTAGGCGAGCGGCGTCATCACGTCGTGTGCCCACGCCTCGGCGGTCCAGATACAGTCGACTCCGAGCTTCTCGCTCTCGATGGCGTAGGTGGATACCTCGTCCCAGTCTGTAATCGCCTCGCGGCCCAGCCCGATTGCGACCTTCATCGATGCTCCTTACGTATGCGGGCGCACGATAGCAGAGGATCGAGTGTGGCAGGTGGTGGACTGGTGCGGAGCAGGCGCGGCACCTATCGTGAAGTCTCTCCAATGTTCAGCGATGATCGGTGGCTCCACGCGATGAGGGCTCTGGCTCCGCGTTTCCCGTTTCACTATGGATGGGTAATTGTTGTCGCAGGGGTACTGGGGAACAGTGCGACCGCCGGTGGCACGTTCTGGATCGTCGCGGTCTACATCACTGCAATTGCGGATGATTTTGGTTTCGGGCGGACGGCAGTTGTTGGTGCGTTCATGGTGGGGCAGGTGCTGTTCGCGGTGATCGGACCGTGGATCGGTGGTGCGATCGATCGAGGAGGCGCTCGCACCATGCTGCTGGTGGGTAGCGTGGCGATGCCGGTGGCACTGGTGGCGACCTCCTTCGCGACGGAACTGTGGCAGCTCTACGCAGGGTGGGCATTGGTGAGTCTGACTCGGTCGCTGCTGATGCCGATTCCATACAATTGGCTGATCACACGCTGGTTCGAAGGCCGTGGCCGGCAGATGTCGCTGGGGTTAGTGACGACCGGGTTCGCGATGGGCGGCGCGGTGGTGCTGCCGTTGCTCGCATGGGTGGAGAGCGTCGGCGGGTGGCAGACGGCGATGATCGGGAGCGGGGTGCTAGTCCTAGTGTTGCACGGGACCGCCGCGCTTTTCGTGGTAGCAGACCGTCCGCGAGACATGGGGCTGCACCCGAGCGGGAGCACGTCGCTGGTAGATTTGGACGTTGTGGAGGGTGGATTTAGTTCGTCTGAGGCACTGCGGAGTCCGGTGTTCTGGCTGGTGTCGCTGGGCTTGCTGCTGTTCTTTCTAGGGCAGGGTTCGGTCAACAATCTGATCGTGGATTTTTTCGACAGTCATGGAATCGCGGTCGGTGCGACGTTGCTGGCGGTAACGGCGTGGCTACGGATGCTATCGCGGCCGCCGTTGAGTTTCGTGCTGCTACGGGTGGATCGGGTGTTCCTGCTGGCAATGGTCGTTGCTCTCTCTCAGGCCGTGGCGACAGGTGTGCTGGTGGTGTCGACGGGCGATCTGGGTATCGGGACGTGGATCTTGTTCTGGGGATTTGGCGGGGCGTTTGCACCCATGCTGGAGCCGCTGTTGATCACCCGTGCATTCGGCGTGAGGCACTTCGGTGCGATCAGCGGATTGGTGGCAATGATCAGCTTTGGCGGGCAAGTGGTGGGCCCGATTGGCGGCGCGCTGCTGTTTGATGTGACGAACTCGTACGAATGGCCATTCAGTCTCTATGCGGCGGGCTTCGCATTAGCGGGGTTGTTTTGGGCGGTAAGTTCGGTGTTGATCCGTGGGGCCGCACATCGCAAACGGGCGATGCGCAACGGCATGCTGGACGAGCACGAGGTGGCCGAGGCGACTTAGTCGTGTGCCTCAGTCGGCTCGGTTTCCGTGTCCGGTACTTCCGGGGTGGTCTTCGGCCGCTCGCGTAGCTCGTCTTTCATCGCGTCGATGGCGGGGCGGAGTGGGCGAGGTGTGACGGTGCGCACGGCCTGATCTGCGACTACCCCGGCGCCGCGCTTGGCACCGCGACGGAATTCGTCCTGGTGCTCTCGCACGTACTCTGTGGCGTCGGCAGCAACCTGCTTGATATGGGGAGTGGCGGATCCAGCGGCAGCTTTCGCTTGTTTGGCGCGGCGCTCGACCTCGGGACGGGCTGCGTCAGCGAGGCGCCGCGCTTCCGCACCGCCTGCGGCCGCAGCTTCGCCGGCGACGCGAGCGAGGTCACGTAGCGCGCCACCAAATGAGCTGGTGGAATTTCGCTTCGGCGGCGGTGTGTTGGCCGCTGGTTCGGAGGCTGGTGGTTCGGGGAAGTCGCTCACTTCATGGATCCGATCCGCCTCGAGAGTTAGGAGGCCGCTTCTGCTGACTTCGCGAGTTCGAGGGCACGAAGGATCATGCCTTTTTCGGGGACGGACTTCCAGCCGGAGGGGGTGTTGTAGTAGCGGACTCCAGCGGATGTCTCGTCTGGCTCGCGCTCACGATACTCTACGTCGAGTCCGTTGACTCGGATGGTGGGCGAGCCGATGCACTTGATCGGGATAGCCTCTTCGTCTCCGCGGATCAGTGTCTCCTGGATCTCAACTTCGTCGAGGCCGACCTCGTTGAGCGCCTCGCGCAGCAGCGCGCGCACTTCTTCGTGGTGTGATTCACCGCGTTCGGTGAGGGTCAGCGTTATTTCCACCAGTAGTCCTCCAGCCAACGTTGCGCTCCCGGTACTGGGGCGAACTCATCCATATCAAGCCTGAGCATAACCTGTCTCGGACTACCGGTCCCCTGATATGGGCGCGATTTTCAAGTGAGCACTGTCAATTTGATCGGCTGTTGAGGTGATCCCGCACCGCCGGGATCACCTCAACAGCCACACGCTCCATGTAGCTAAGGCCGTGTTGGTCACCCGGTGGCAGCGGGTTTGGGATTGGGTGGGGGACGATGATGTCGAAATCGATGCCGTGTGAGCAGGCCTCGACGAGCTATGCGGCGACCGCGGTGGGGCTGCCGTGGACGGAGAACGCGCGGGCAGTGGCGTCGGGGAGGAAGTCGACGATGCGACCGGATTCGACGAGATCCGGGTGGTGGTGGAAGTCGGGGTGGACGCGGTCTTGCAGTTCGTGGATGTCGGTGCCGTCCCAGTTGAGGCCGGCGAGATCGAATAGGTGTGGTGAGTACTCGTAGAAGCCGGCGGCCATCGACTTGCCCATCAACAGGACACGCTGCGAGTCGTCTTCGATGGCGGTATGGATGACGAGGCCGAGGCGGACCGAGGCGGGATCACGGCCCTATTCATCGGCGCCAGCCCGGATCTGGTCGACGGCGGCGTGGAGGTTGGTGGGGTGGAGGCCGACGCGGATGAAGACTCCATCGGCGACGCGACTGGCGGATCGGAGCGATCGAGGGCCGGCAGCGGCGATCCAGACGGGAACGGGGCGCGGGTACGGGAGTTGGGCGGGACGGTCCGCGTCGACCGCGACGGCTTCGCCGTGGAGCAGCGAGCGAATCGTGCGTGTGCTGTCCTCGAGGGCGGCGACTCGGGGGGGCTTGACTCCGGCGAGACGGACGGCAGTGTCGCCGATTCCAAGACCGAGGATGGCGCGGCCCTCGGCGTTGGAATCGGCAGCAGAGACTACGTCGACGGTGGCGATCGAGCCGACGGTGACCGTAGGGTGGCGGGTGGCGGGGTTCACGAGCAATGGGCCGAGGTGGATCGTGGAGGTCTCGCGCGCGGCGAACGCGAGGAGCACGTAGGTGTCATGGCGTCAGAGCTGGGAATCGGGGACGAAGGCGTAGTCCCAGCCGAGCGATTCGGCCCGCACGACGTCAGCGGCGAACGCATCGGGTGTGGGGAAGTCGAAGCGGTTGAGTCCGAAGGCTGGTGAGTTCATCGGGGAATCCTGCTGGTTGGGGGTGATCTGAATAACGTGACGTGTGCCGTGGTGCGTCCGAGCGCGATGCTACGCTGCCGCGGTAAGCGTGCGTGCGAGGGGGACTGGATGACGGTTGGACTGGTGACGCCCGTGCTGAGAGATATCGATCCGGGTATTTCTCTAAATATCAGATAACGGTCAGATTTAATCGAAGAGAATCACCCCGCGGCCGTCCTCGCCACGCTCAAGCGCGGCGAATCCCTCGTTGATCTGATCGAGTGAGTAGCGGCGCTGGATCAGTTCGTCGATCATCAGGTCGCCTTTGCGGTAGAGGTCGATCATTGTGCGGAACGTCTCGTGCGGGCTGGCGAGGCCGTAGTATGCGCCGGTCAACGTCTTCTGCATGCGGACCATGTCGACGAGGTCGATGCAGGATTCGTCGCCCATTGGAGCAAGACCGACGACGACAGCGACGCCGTTGCGGCGCAATGAGCTGACCGCCTGACGGGTGGTATCGATGCCGCCAAAGGTATCGAGCGCGAGGTCAACACCACCATCGGTGAGGTCACGGATCGCCTCGATCGGGTCGGTGACGGTGGAATCGATGATGTCAGTGGCGCCGAAGCGGGTCGCAAACTGGAGTTTGTGTTCGGCGATGTCGACTGCAATGATGCGCGACGCGTTTATCAGGCGGGCACCCTGCACGGCGTTAAGGCCGACGCCGCCGGCGCCGAAGACAGCGACGGTCATGCCGGGATGGACACGGGGTGAGTTGACGACGCTGCCGACGCCGGTGGTGACAGAGCAGCCGATCAACGCAGCGACCTCCATCGGTACGTCATCTGGTATAGGGAAGCAGGCTTGGGCGGGTGCGACCTGGTATTCCGAGAAGACTCCCAACTTGGACATCTGGAAGACTTCGTTGCCGTTGGAGTCGCGGAGGCGGGTGGTGCCGTCGTACTGGCGAACGCCGGTGGCGGCGTTCGCCTCACAGAGCTGGGGGCTGCCGGAGCGGCACTGACGGCAGTGGCCGCAGTTGGAGACGAAGGAGAGCACGCAGCGGTCACCGGGCTTGAGGTGGGTGACACCGGGGCCGACCGCTTCGACGGTGCCAGCGCCCTCGTGCCCAAGTACGCAGGGGAGCGGGATTTGAGCGGTGCCGTGGATGACGTGAATGTCACTGGCGCAGATGCCAGCGGCTCCGGTACGGATTAGCACCTCGCCAGCCTTAGGCTCGTCCTGGGTGAGCTCCTCGACCAGTAGCGCTGTCTCTCCCGCACGCATCACCGCAGCTTTCATCTGGTTACTTCCTCGCTCAATTCGCCGATCGAATCTTTCGTGGACGGAGCTTCGCGGTTGCGGGCCATCGAGTGCAACTATCGTGCAGAAAGTCGGTACTGCACGTCGAACTCGCTGTAATCGAATCCGACGAGGATGGAGCCGGGATCGGCGGGGTCGTAGGTCCAGTGCTGGCGGATTTCGTCGATCAGACCGCTGCGGAAGCGATAGTGCTCCGAGCCGCAGAAGGTGGAACTGCTGGCCCTTGGAGACGCCGTGCATGCTCCGTTCGATGGCATCCGTGTCGCCGTCCTCGATCACGCTGTCGATCTGCCAGCGGGCGTCTGCCCAGCACTCGCGGGTCTCAGTCCAGAACGCACCGATCCGTTCACGGCCAACTACCGGAGTGTGGTTAGTGTCGTAGATCGTCACGCCCCCAGTGAAGTGCTCGGCGATTTCGTCGGCACTGGCGACACCACGGGTGGCGAAATACGAGCACTTCAGGTCGAGTTGGCTGTCTGTTGCTCTCGAAGGCCTTCTCGCTGCCACTGCGCGCGGAGCGCCGTTAGAAGAGCTGAGGCAGGCCCTCGCGACGCTTGCGCCACTCCAGAAGCAGGCCGAGCGCGCGTGCGGCACGGGGGACGGTGGCGTAGACGGCGACGCCGTTCTGCTGCGCGGTGTGGGCGAATGCATCGACGCTGGCGCCCGCGACGACGCTGTAGGAGCGACCACGCTCGATCGCGACGAACGGTGTACCGGTTTCGCGCTGGATCGCGGCGATGGTGGTCGCTGAATGCTCGGCTGATACGCGTGCGTGAGCGATCTGATCCGCTGGGGGCGAATCGTGGTCGGGGTCGAACTCCTTGGAGTCAGGACGTGTGGAGCCAGAGTTGGTAAATACGACATCGGCTGGTTCGGCGCGGGCGACGATCTCGAGTGTTTTGCGTTGCAATTCAACACCGGAGACATTGGTATCGATCGGGTTGTTGACGCTGGTACCGGCGACCGGAATGAATTCGCGCAGTTGGTCGATCGTCTCCTGAGGCATCTGAGGTACGTCGAGGCCAGCGTTCGCGATGGCGTCCGAGGAGAGGACGGCGTAGCCGCCACCGCCAGAGACGAGCACCACACCAGTGCCCTTCACGCGGCGAGCCTCGGTGGTGAGTGTGACGACGAGATCTTGCAGGTCGTCCATTGTCTGCGCGCGCATGGCGCCGGCCTGACGGCAAGCTGCCTCGAAGATGCGAATCGAGCCTGCGAGTGAGCCGGTGTGCGAGTTGGCGGCGCGGGCGCCGGCGGCGTGGATGCCACCCTTGAGGATGATGGTGGGCTTCACAGCGGCGCAGCGCTTGAGCGCCTCGAAAAATGTTCGTCCTTCCTGCACTCCTTCCATGTAGCCGACGACGACCTTGGTCTGGGGATCGCTGGCGGCGTAATCAAGCAGGTGGTGAGCCTTCACATCTGCGCCGTTGCCGAAGGAGACGGCCTTGGAGAAACGGACACCGCGCTTCGAGAGGCCGTGGACGATGTCGCCGGCGTTGGCGCCGGATTGGGAGAGCAGGAAGACCTCACCGGAATCGGCTGGGAAGCCGTTCATGAAAGCAACTCGCTCATCGGGGACGTAGAGGCCCATACAGTTGGGCCCGATCGCGCGGATGCCAGCGTCGTTCAGCTTCTGGATGAACTCACGCTCGGTCTTTGCCATTTCCTCGTCGCCAGTCTCAGAGAACCCGGCGGTGAAGAAGTGGATCGAGCGGACGCCCTTCTCGATGCACTGGTCGACGAGCGTCGGGACGAATCGCGCGGGAATCATCGAGATGACGTGATCGACGTGGCCCTCGATGTCGAGGATCGAGGGGTAGCAGCGGAGGCCTTCGATCTCGTCGATCTTCGGGTTCACCGGGTAGAGGTCGTGGATCTCCTGGAACTTCAGCTCAAGCAGTGAGCCAAGGAAGCCGCCGCTCATACCTTTCTTACCGCCTGGCTGCGGGGAAGGCACGCCGACGATAGCGACGCTGCGTGGGTGGAAGATCTGGTCAAGCGGGTGAATGTTTGCGGAGTCAGTCGATGCGTCTTCGGTCACAGTTTCCCCAAGTTCCGGCAGTGCTGCGGAGGTATGGACCAGTTTGCGTAACAACTCGATTGCCGTCCCCGCCGAACGTCACTCGGAACGCTCATGGTCGAGGCGGCAGTTTGCCGGTCCGGGCCAATTCTAACCAGATGTGGCGAAGCGTTCTGCCCATTCGGCAATAATCCGCGTGTCGTGGGTGAAACCGAGTTCCGGGAGCTGGTCCAGCGCGAACCAATCGACCTCGAAAGCCTCGGGTCCAGCGACCGCGTCGCCGCTGGTCGCGGAGCCAGCGTAGGCGACGAAGACGACGGGGTTGCCGGCTTCGGAGTAAACACCGATCAGGCCGTGGAGTTGGACCTGGATGCCGGTTTCCTCGAACACCTCACGCACGGCGGCCTGCTCGACTACCTCGCCAGCGTCAACAAAGCCGGAGGGGAAGGCCCAGCGACCAAAGGCAGGGGCGTGGTTGCGACGGACGAGCAACAGCTTGTCCTCGTGAGCGACGATCACGCCAGCGGCGAGCTTGGGGTCAGCGAACCAAGTGAAGTGTCCGTGCGGGCAAGTGGGGCGATTACCCGGCGCCGGATCGAGCATAATGGTGCCGCAGCGCGGGCAGAACTTGGCGGGGATCTGTTCCACGATTAATTGCCTCGTATCAACGGAACAAGACGATGCGACGGAACGCCTCGTGGTAGCGGCCGTTGTCGTCTCGCCAAAACGTGCGCATCTGATCGAGGAAGGCATTGTCCGAGTCGAACTGGGTGGTGTGGGCTACGAGGGCGGCGATCTTGGTCTCGATCACCTCAGTGATGTCGATCTGGAGGTTGGGCTCGTTGGCACCCCAGAGGCAGAGTTCGCGGACCTTGTGAGCGGGTAGGCCCTCGGCGATGTGCTCGGGGAAGTTGAGTCGATCTCGGGCGGCTGGGTAAGTGGCATCAACGGTGGCGAGCCCGGTCACGCGGTGGTCGCTGTGGTTGACGAAGCTGTCGCGGATGATCACGGGCTCCGGGTCGTGAGTGTAGACGGCGAATGGCTGGAACGTGCGGATCTCGCGGACGATCGCCTCGAGCAGTTCACGCGATGCGGTTAGCTCACCATCGGTGAAGCCGAGGAATCCGACGCTGGCGACGCCGAGCAACTCCGCGGCGTTCTGCTGCTCCTGTGCGCGCAGATCGACGAGCTGGGTAGTGGTGAGCGAGGGGTCATCGGAGCCCTTCGAACCATCCGTGGCGACTACGTAGCGGACTTCCCAGCCTGCGCGGGCCAGTAGGCAGGCGGTGCCGGCAGCGCCGAAATCGGCGTCGTCCGGGTGAGCGGCGACAACGAGCGCGCGCCTCAGCTCGCCTTCGGCCTCATCAGGTTCACCGGGGTGCTCTTGTCCGAACAGGTCTTCAAGTCCAGCGGCCATGTGCGATCCCCGTTGATATCTCAGTCGTTGTGTACTGCTGCACCCTCGGAAGAAGGGTTCACCCATCGTATGGGGAGATGGTCCGAGTCGGTGGATAACATCGTGGGTGCGATTGACGGTGAATAGGGCCGACCGGTATGTTTGTTCGGAACAGAACATATGTGCCATGCGGGGTAGCCACGTAAGATTGTGCGTTACGCCCAGTAGGGCCATCGGAGGAACTAGCGTGGCGGATTCGCAGTTTGAAGAGCTTTCGGCCAAGCAGCAGGGCATCTTCCGGTTCCTGCAGGAATTCATCGATCAGCATGACTACCCGCCATCGATTCGAGATATCCAGAACGGCTGCGACATTTCTTCCACGTCGGTGGTCGACTACAACCTGAAGCGGCTTGAAGAGAAGGGCTTCATTCGGCGCGACCGTGAGGTTTCGCGCGGGATCGAGTTACTGGGAGGCAGCGGTGCCCGTCGTCGCCGGACCGTGGCGGTGCCGGTGCTCGGTAAGATCGCGGCGGGGATACCGATCCCGACGCCACCCGATGGCGCCGAGGCTGATCCGTACGCGGAGACGATTGAGCTGACCGAAGATCAGACCGGCGGCAAGAACGTGTTTGCGCTGCTTGTTGAGGGTAACTCGATGATCGACGCGCTGATTAATGATGGCGACATCGTGGTGCTCGAGCCGGTGCATAGTTGCGACGACGGTGAGATGGTGGCCGTCTGGCTGAAGAGTGAGAACGAGACCACTCTCAAGAAGTTCTTTCACGAGGGCGATTGGATCCGGCTCCAGCCGATGAACTCGACGATGGAGCCGATCTATACGCGCCCCGACAACATCGAGGTACAGGGGCGCGTCGTGACGGCGATTCGCTCGCTTTAATGACGTCTTGACCGTGTGACGGTTCTGCCGGATCGTCGGAATTGGAGTGCTCAGCAGGTCCGCACAGCGTGCCTACTCCGTCGTAAGCTGTGCCGAATGACGTTCGAATGGGGCACCAATCCCACACCGACATCGTCGCTCGGCGTTACTCCAGAGCTTGGTCCGCCACTGTCCGCGCGCGGTCGCTGATGAATGCTCGAGGTCTGTTACGCGCTTCTATCGCAGATACGAAGTGTCATCGAGCGCCGGAGCGGTGACGGCGGACCTGAGGTGCACGGGCGGCGAGGCGGCAGACCACGAGTTCGAGGGCGAGTTCGACGCTCATGCGGCCGGTCTTGACGGAAAAATCGGTGGCCTCGAGGTCTCGCAGGTTGGCTTCAGCGACG
>Ga0115002_10005211_pt1 | contig 15409 bp, 11 predicted proteins | sample ArcticOcean_MG_C_8_FD_89576 | JGI IMG/M metagenome (GOLD analysis project Ga0115002, IMG submission 89576) | Marine microbial communities from western Arctic Ocean - ArcticOcean_MG_CB11_86 | ecosystem: Environmental > Aquatic > Marine > Oceanic | place: Arctic Ocean: Canada Basin | collected... | reverse complement strand
ACCAAAAAAAAGAAATAACAGATTTTTATATAAAAAATAAAATAAAAAATAATGTATTCGAATTTGATAGTAATATTTTAAACTTAATTTTATCAACAGATCTTGCTATTGCTAGGTGTGGAGCATCAACTACCGCCGAGTTAGCGCATACCTGCACACCTTTTATTGCAATACCTTACCCTTATGCACTAGATAATCATCAGCTTTTAAATGCCAAATTTTATGAGAAAAAAAAATATTGCTGGTTATTAGAAGAAAGTAGTTTTAATTCAAGTAATTTATTTCATTTGATAGATGAAATTATTATTAATAAAAAAAATCTAGAAAATATTCGTCAAAACATGAAAAATAATTATAGTAATCAAGTGTATGTTAATATTGAAAATATAGTTAAGGATTTAATAAAAAAATGAAAATCAATGTAGCAAGTAAAGAAGTTATTCATTTTATTGGTATTGGAGGAATTGGAATGAGTGGTTTAGCTCAAATTATGAATAATATGGGTTTTACAGTTAAGGGATCTGACGTAAACAATAATAAAAATATTCAAAGATTAGTAAAATCAAAAATTAAAGTTAACATTGGCCATAATAAAAAAAACATACACAGCGCAACAATGGTAGTTGTTTCTTCAGCTATCAAAAATAACAATAAAGAATTAATTGCAGCAAAAATAAAAAAACTTCCAATTATTAAAAGAGGAGAAATGCTAGCAAATGTAGTGGCGTTAAAAAAAAATATAGTTATTACTGGCTCGCATGGAAAAACTACCACTACTTCATTAATTGCAAATATTTTAGTAAAAGCGGGATTGGATCCTACAGTCATAAACGGAGGAATAATAAATTCATTAAAAAACACAGCACAATTAGGTAAAGGTGAATGGGCAGTTATCGAAGCAGATGAATCTGACGGAAGCTTCTTAAAACTTCCGGTAACATATTCAATAGTTACCAATTTAGACAAAGAACATCTAGATTATTATAAAAGTTTTAATAATTTAAAAAACTGTTTTAATATTTTTATAAAAAAAACTCCATCTATTGGTAAAACTTTAATTTGCATTGATAATTTTAATTTAAGATCATTAGTAAAAAATTCAAATAAAACCAATATTCTTACTTATGGATTTCACAATAAATCAAATTATCAAATCATAAATGTAATAAAAAAAATAGACTATTCAATTTTTGATTTAAAAATAAAAGTGGCTGGATTGAAGAAACAAACTATTAAAAATATAAAATTAAATTTATTAGGTAATCACAATATAACAAATGCAGCAGGATCTATCGCTATTGCTCTTAATATTGGAGTCAAAATTAACAAAATAAAAAATTCTTTAAAAGAGTTTTCTGGAATTCAGAGACTGTTCACAAAGATTTTTAGCAATGGTAACATAGATATTTATGATGATTATGCTCATCACCCAACTGAGATTAATGCGGTAATTAATAGTGTTCGCGAAGTATATAAAAAAAGGAAAATAATTTCTGTCTTCCAACCACATAGATATTCAAGAGTAAATTATCTAAAATCAGAATTTGCTTCTGCGTTTAAATTAAGTGATATAGTTGTACTTTGTCCAGTTTATGCCGCAGGAGAAAAAACAAAACACAAATTTAATCAACACAATTTTTCTAAACTAATTTCAAAAAAATCTAATACCCAGGTAATAAATATTAAAAATAAAAATGATTTAAAAAATTACATAAAGAAAAATGTAAACGAAAAAGAAATGATAATTTCAATGGGTGCAGGAAGTATATCTAGCTGGATAAGGGAAATTAGCGAAGATTTAAAATGAAAGATATTAAAAAAATAAAAGATTTAAAAAATAAATTAACTGGAAAAATTTCATTTGATGAGAGTCTTTCAAGATTTTCATGGTTTAATTTAGGTGGACCAGCAAAAGTTATTTTTCGTCCTAAAAATTTAAATGAACTATCCTTTTTTTTAAAAAAAATAGAGTACAAAAAAAAAATCCAAGTGATTGGAGTAGGTTCAAATACTTTAATAAGAGATGGAGGATATGATGGAATAATAATAAAACTAGGTAAATCATTCTCACACTTATCTTTACTAAACTCTAGTACTATTATTGCTGGAGCTTCAGCTTTAGATAAACAAGTTTCTAATTATGCTTTTGAAAATTTATTATCTGGATTTGAGTTTTTATCTTGTATACCCGGTTCAATTGGTGGAGCCATTAGAATGAACTCTGGATGTTATGACGAAAATATATCAAAGCTTTTAATATCTGTTCAAGCTATGGATTTTAATGGGAATTTAAAAATTATTTATTTGTCAGACATAAAATTTTCATACAGAAGTTGTAATTTAGATAAAAATTTGATTTTCATAAGTGCAACTTTCAAAGGAAAAAAAAGTGGTAAATTGGAAATTAAAAAAAAAATGATTAATTTAATAAATAAGAAAAGCTTAACTCAACCTTCTAAAATTAGAACATGTGGCAGCACCTTTAAAAACCCAAAAAACAATAAGGCCTGGAAACTTATTAAAGATTCTGAGTGTGAGGGTATGAATATTGGAGATGCGTATATATCTACAAAACATTGTAATTTTTTTGTCAACAAAGGAAATGCCAGTTCAAAAGATTTAGAAAATTTAATAATAGAAGTGCAAAAAAAAGTGTTTAAAAAAACAGGAATAAACTTAGAACCAGAAGTTCAAATCATAGGAAAAAAGATATGAAACAAAAAATTGTCGTTTTGATGGGTGGACTATCTGGGGAAAGACAAATAAGTTTTTTAACAGGCAAAGCATGCTCAGCTGCATTAAAAAAAAAAGGTTATAAAATATACGAGATTGACCCTAAAGGTTATTTTATTCAAAATTTGAAAAAAATTAAACCTAAAGCTATTTTTAACGCCTTGCATGGAAAATATGGAGAAGATGGTTTTATGCAATGTATTTTAGAGACTTTAAAAATACCCTATACGCACTCTGGCGTACTTTCTTCAAGTTTAGCAATGGATAAAGAATTATCTAAGCTCACCTTCAAAAAAAATAAGTTAAATGTTCCTAAACATTTCTTGTTACATAAAAATAAAAATAAAAATTTTAAGAAAAAAATGTTAGATAAAAATATAGATTTTCCTATAGTAATAAAGCCAAATAATGAAGGTTCTAGCTTAGGAGTCTTTATTTGCAAAAATAAAGAAGAGTTTAAGAAAAATTATAAAAAGATTAAAAAAAATTATGATAAAATTTTAGTTGAAAAATATATTCCAGGAAGAGAAATTCAAGTGGCAGTTATGGGAAAAAAAGCAATAGGCGCAATAGAATTAGTGCCTAAAAGAAAGTTTTATGATTACAATGCAAAGTATTCTGCAAAAGCCAAAACAAAACATATAATGCCCGCTCCACTTTCGAAAAAAAAATATAAAGAAGTTTTATCTTTGGGACTAAAAGCACACAAAATATTAAATTGTAAGGGTATAACTAGATCTGACTTTAGATTTTATAAAAATAAATTTTATTTACTGGAAACAAATACTCAACCAGGGTTGACAAAACTATCACTTGTTCCTGAGATAGCAAAATACTCAAATATTAGTTTTGAAAATCTTGTAGCTTGGATGGTTGCAGATGCAAGCATTAATAGATGAAAAATATTTCCAAAATAGCCCTACTTTTAGTCACATTAATTTTATTAACGACTTATAGTTTTAAGACAACATCTTCTTTAATTACGTCAGAAAATACGTTTTTTAAAATAAAAAAAATTAAAGTAATAAATACGGATATTATTAATGAAAATAAAATTATTGATAACCTAAATGTTTTATACGGAAAAAATATCATTACGTTAAGTAGTTTTGAGGTAGAAAATCCATTAAAATCTATAGATTTTATTGATAAAATTGAAATAAAAAAAAGATATCCAGAAACTATAATAATCAAGATTTACGAAACTTTGCCAGTAGGAATTATACACAAGGATGAAATTAAATATATTTTGGACAGTAAATCAAATTTAGTAATTTTTAAAAAAGAATTAAATTTTAGTAATTTGCCAAGCATATTTGGACCTTCTGCAGAGGATTATTTTATTGATTTTTATTATAAGATGAAAAATAATAGTTTTCCCATTAATGAAATTAAAAGTTTTTATTATTTTAGATCAGGAAGATGGGATTTGAAACTCTTAAATGATAAAATTATAAAATTTCCTGACAACATAAAGATAAGTTTAATTAGAGAAGTTGTAGAATTGCTAAATAGAAAAGATTTTAGTGATTATAATTTAATTGATTTAAGGATCGATGATAAGATAATAGTAGAATAATGGATTTTAATAAACCTATAGGTATAATTGAATTAGGTAGCTTAAATTTAAAATGTCTTATAATAAAGGTTAATGCAGACGGATCATCAGAAATTCTATCTTCATCTGTGACTAAATCAGAAGGTATACATAATGGCACAATAGTGAACCTTTTGAAAGCAACTACTGCCATTCGCGCGTGCATTAGTGATGCTGAAAAAAAAGCAAAAATTTTTCTTAAAAAAATTTATGTAATTATAGAGCAACCTGAGTTTCTTTGTACAAAATTCTCAAAAAATAGGAAAATTAATGGAGCAAAAATTCAAAAAGAAGATATTGAATTTTTACTTAATGAAGCAAAAAAACAAGTAACTCTTAACGATAAAACACAATCTATAATCCATATTTTTAATCACAATTATATAGTTGATAATAAAAAATTTATTGAAGAACCAATAAATATTTATGCGAATTCATTAAGCCATGAAATGACTTTTGTTTCTATTCCTAAAAACAATTTAAAAAATATAAATCAAGCATTTAATGACTGTGACATTGATCTAGAAAGAATAATTTCATGTACATTTGCTTTAGGAGTAAAGTTATTAAATGAAAATCAACTTCAAACAGGCGCAATATTAATAGACCTGGGTTTTGAAAAAATAAGTGTAGGCTTGTTTAAAAATTTAGCTTTAGTTCATTCTTTTACTTTACCATTTGGAATTAACCATATAGTAAAAGATGTTTCAAAAGTATGTTTGTTAAACATAGATGAGGCTGAAAATATCAAAGATAACATAAATTTTTTATCAATTGAGAACTCAAATATATTTGGCAACAATGATTATTTAAAAAATATTTTTTTTACAAATTCGCCATTTAGAAAAGTAAGTAAAAAATTAATGATAAACGTCATAAAGTCTAGATTAGATGAAATGCTAGAAGAAATAAAAGAACAAATCAGTATTAATGGAATAAATTTGTTATCTGAAAATAATATACTTCTTACTGGAGGAGGATCGCAGTTACTAAATATAGAAGAATATTTTTCTAACTTTTTTAAAATTGAGATAAAAAAATTAAAAATAAATGAAAAAAATAAAAATCACGTATATTTTAATAATAATTTTTTTTCTTGTCTCGGGGCATTTGAAATAATTAAAGATGGTTGGGAAACAGAGGCTATACCTGAAATTGTTAATAAAAATCAAGAAAAACTAGGTTTTTTTGCTAGAATTTTTGGAAATGGTTAGTAAATAAGATTGTATTTTTTAGTAACATAAGTTGTCTTTAAAGAATTTTAACATTTTTATATAAATTAATTATTAATGAAATTTCAACAAACAATCAAAGATACCATTGAACTCGAAGGAGTTGGCTTACACAATGGAATAAATGTTAAGCTTTCAATAAAGCCAGCCAAAGCAAATTTTGGTATTAAATTTAAAAGAACGGATTTAGAAGATTTTAAAAATATAATTGATGCAAATTATAAAAACGTCAGCTCCCCAATACTTTGTACGAAAATAAAAAATTCTCATGGAACTTCAGTTTCGACTATAGAGCATTTGATGGCAGCTTTTTACGGAGAAGGGATAGATAATGTTTTTGTTGAAGTAGATGCTTCAGAATTACCAATAATGGATGGATCAGCTTTTGATTTTGTTGAAGCTATAAGATTAGTTGGAACTCAAGAGCAAGAAATTCCTCGAAAATTTATTAAAGTTTTAAAAAAAGTTGAAATAAAAGAGGGTAATAAAAAAATATCCATTGAACCACTTACTAAAGATTTAATCATTGATTTTGAAATTATATATAAAAATCCACTTATCAGAACCCGAAGAAAAGAATTTAAATTTAGTAATTCAGATTTAACTTCAATATATAATTCAAGAACATTTTGTTTATATGAAGATATAGATCAAATAAGAAGCTTAGGATTAGCTAAAGGAGGTTCATTAGATAATGCTATTGTAGTTAAAGAAGACAAGATATTAAACGATGATGGCTTAAGACATAGACATGAATTTGTGGAACACAAAATATTAGATTGTCTCGGAGATCTTATGCTTTGCGAACACAGAATATTTGGTCATATAAAAACATCGCAAGGTGGACACCAACTTACCAATCTTTTGTTAAGAGAATTTCTTTCAAATAAATCAAACTGGGAGTTTGTAAGTTTTGATGAAATGAAAAAAGATCATAAAGACAGCACATATGTAAGACCTATAGCTGTTAATGCGTAAAAATAAATAATTAAGAAAATTGTAATAGTTGAATATTTTGATAAAATAATTTTTATCCAAATGATTAAAAAAATTATAATTTTATTAATAACTAGTTCTTTAATATTTTCCTGCTCAAATAAAATAGCTGAAGTATTTTCTTCAAAAACAGAGCCAGAAATAATTGATGTATCTGATAATGACATGGCAATAAATCTGTACAGAGAAGCTGTAGAGGCTCTAAAAAAAGGTGATGCTTTTTATGCAGGTAAAAAATTTAGAGAAGTTGAAAGTTTATTACCACAATCTAAATGGGCTGCAAAATCGAGTTTACTAGCAGCGTTTTCTGATTATAGCAGAAATGCATATTCAAATAGCATCTTTGCATTACAAAGACACATTAACAACTATCCGGCAGATCAAAATATACCTTATGCTCATTATTTAATTGCAATTTGTTATTATGAGCAAATTTTAGATGAGAAAAAAGATTTAGAACCACTATTATTGGCAAAAAAAAAACTTGAATTTATAAAATCAAACTATCCAAATACAGATTATGCCGTTGATGCAAGTTATAAATTAGATTTAATAATAGATCAATTGGCAGCTAAAGAAATGTATGTTGCAAGATATTATATGAAAACACAAAAATGGATACCCGCACTTAATAGACTTAAAGTAGTTATTAACGAATATGACAACACTATATTTGTTGAAGAGGCTTTACACAGGCTAGTTGAGGTTTATTACAAACTAGGATTAAATGATGAAGCAAAAAATGCAGCTGTTATATTAGGTTACAATTATCCATCTAGTGTTTGGTATTCAGAAAGTTACAAAATTTTTAATAAAAACTACAAACCAACAAAAATTGGAAAAAATAATAAAAAAAAACAAGAATCAGGTTTGTTAAAAAATCTCCTAAAAGGTTTATTTGATTAAACAATCTATGAATAAAAAAGCAATTGACAAAATCTATTCCGAAAAAATTAATCAACTTAAAAAGTATAATAAAGCATATTTTGAACACGATAGACCAATAGTTTCAGATATTGAGTATGATAATTTAAAAAAAAAAATTATATATCTTGAAAAAAAATATATTTATTTAAGAAATAAAAATTCTCCAAGTAAAAAAGTAGGTTATGAACCTTCAAATAAATTTAAAAAAATAAAACATTTAAAACCCATGCTTTCACTGTCTAATGCTTTCGAAAAAGAAGGTATGAAAGATTTTTTGAGCAAAATTAGTAATTTTTTAAATAACAAAAATTTAAATATTGAACTTTCATCAGAGCCTAAAATAGATGGTATTTCAGCGACATTAATTTATGAAAATGGCATATTGATCAAAGGCTTATCAAGAGGTGATGGAATTATTGGAGAAGACATACTTGAAAATTTAAAAACAATTAATGAGATACCTAAAACAATTAATGAAAAAAATATACCAAAAATTCTAGAAGTAAGAGGAGAGGTTTATATAGGAAAAAAAGATTTTGAGAACATTAAAGATAACTTTGCTAACCCAAGAAATGCTGCAGGAGGTTCTTTAAGACAAAAAGATCCAAAACAAACAGCTAAAATACCATTAAAATATTTTGCTTATGGTTTTGGAGTTGTTCGTCCAATGATATTTAAAACTCAATCGGATTTTATTAACAAGGTAAGTGAATGGGGTTTTAATGTTAATCCAAATAATTTAGTTGTTAAAGGAATTGATGAAATCGAAAATCAACATACAGTTTTAGGTGAATTAAGATCATCATTAGATTATGACATTGATGGTTTAGTTTACAAAGTTAATAATCTAGAACTTCAAACAAGATTAGGAAGTACATCAAGTTCACCGCGGTGGGCCATTGCATATAAATTTTCATCTGAAACAGCTACTACGAAAATTAAAGATATAATTATTCAAGTTGGAAGAACTGGAGCTATAACTCCTGTTGCAAAAGTTGAACCAGTAACTGTAGGAGGAGTTGTTGTTTCTAATGCTAGCTTGCATAATGAGGACGAAATAAAGAAAAAAGATATTAGAATTGGCGATACTATTACAATCAAAAGAGCTGGAGATGTAATACCACAGATAGTTTCTGTAGATAAATCGAAAAGAAATAAAAAAAATAATAAGTTTTTTTTCCCTGAAAGATGTCTTTGTGGTGCAATAACACATAAGGAGATTAATGTTTTCACAAATAAAGAAGATGCAGTGAGAAGATGTATTAAAGGGTATGATTGTAGCTTCACCGCAAAAGAAAAATTAAAACATATTGTGTCCAAAGATGCATTTAATATAGATGGATTAGGTAAAAAAGTTATAGATCAATTTTGGGAATTGAAATTAATTAAAGTACCTTCAGATATATTTAACCTAAATTATAATAAAATTACAAATCTAGAAGGTTGGGGTGAACTTTCTATTGAAAATTTAAAAAAGGCAATTAGTAATGCAAAAGTTGTATCGCTAAATAAGTTTATTTATTCTATCGGAATTAGACATATCGGGCAGGAAAATGCAAAAATTTTGTCAAGTTTTTTTATATCAATAAGTAAATTTACAAATTTATTTAACATAAAAAATAGAAACGAAATTTTACATAATTTAAAAGATCTAGATGGAATTGGGAGTGCACAAATTAAGTCTATAGAATTATTTTTTTTAAATTCAAAAAATATAGAAGTTGTTAAATCGTTGATATCAGAGCTTGAAATAAAAAATTATCAAAATTTAAATAAAGAAGGAAAATTTAGTAATAAAAATATAATGTTTACTGGAAGTTTTAAGAAAATAAGTAGATCTGAAGCAAAATCACTAACAGAAGAAAATGGAGGTAAGGTTTTAGGAACAGTATCAAAAAAACTTAATATATTAGTAGTAGGTGATACCAAGCCAACTAAAAAAAAAATTGATAAAGCTAAAGAATTAAAAATTAACATTATTAATGAGAAAGATTGGTATAAAATTTTAAATGTTTGAACAAAATTTTTTTAAGTCTTTTAACTCGTTTTTGTTCATATATTTTTTTAAATTAATGTAAACTGTAGAGTGGTATCTATTTAACCAGTCAATTTCCTTTTTATTTAAAAGTTCCTTTTGGATTAAAGTTTTGTCTATAGGAGCCAGAGTAAGATTTTCAAATCTATAAGAGTTTTTTGTTTTTTTAACAGTAATTAAATTTTCGATTCTAATACCAAACTTTCCATTTTCATAGTAACCCGGTTCATTAGAAACTACCATTCCTTCTTTAAATTTAACTTTATTTCCTTTCGATATTCCTTGTGGACCTTCATGAACATTTAAAAAATAACCAACACCATGCCCAGTTCCATGAGCATAATCAAGATTAATTTTATTAAGTGATTTTCTTGCAGCAATATCTATTTCAGATCCTGATGTATTTTTTTTAATTTTATAACTTGCGACAGCGATGTGACCTTTTAAAACTCTAGTAAAAATATTTTTTATTCTTGGTTGATTATTGTTTAGAGAAACAGTTCTAGTAACATCTGTAGTTCCAAAATTATACTGCCCACCCGAGTCTACTAAATATAAGTCACCATTTTGTAATGTTCTATTACTTTTATTATTTACTTTATAATGAATAATTGCTCCGTTAGGACCTGATCCTGATATAGTTGGAAAACTCAATGATTTAAAACTTTTATTTTTTTTTCTAAACTCTAATAATTTGTTTTGGGCACTTACTTCGGTAATTTTTTTAATTTTAAAATTATTATTAAGCCATAATAAAAATTTAGTTAAAGCTACACCATCATAGATATGAGATTTAATTATATTTTTTATTTCTACTTTATTTTTCACTGACTTAAGTAAATAAATAGGATCATCCTTTTCAAAAATATAATTATTTTTTTTAATAATATTTTTAAAATGCACTGAACAGGAATAATTATCTAACTGAAATTTATTATTTCTTAATCTTGAAATAAATTTTTCAATACTTTTAATATCTACAACTTTTATATTATGTCCTAGTATTTTTTTTATCTTTTTATCAATTTTATTTAAATCACAAAAAAAATATGCTTTGGTATTATTTCCTATAATTAAATAGCTATTTGGTATTGGAGCAAATTCAGAATCACCACCTCTTATGTTTAATAACCAAGCAATATTTTCTGGTGCAGAAATAAATTGGAAGTTTAATTTATTTCGAATTAACATTTTTGACAACTTGCTAATTTTATTTTTTGAACTTTCACCTGAATCTTTGTGTTTTAATATATAAAACTTATTAGTTTTTTGTATATTTTTCCTTTTCCAAATTTTATTAATTAAATTTTCATTTATGGGCTGTAAATTGCATGAATTTTTTTTAAAAAGACGATTTAACATAAGTTCTGTATGCAATTTTGGATCAAAACCTATAGAAAGTTTTTTATTTTTTAATACATCTGCAGGAATTTTTTTTGGCAGAGTGACAATTTTGAACATTTTACCACTTTGATTTTTAGCTTGTAAAGTGTATCGCCCATCAACAAATAAGTAATTTTTTTTTTTTAAAATTAGAGCAAATCCATAAGATCCAGAAAAATTGGAAATAAATTTTAAATTATCTTTAAAATTTGGAAGATACTCACCAAAAAATTCATCATTTTTTGGTACGATATATCCATCAATTTTATAATTATTAATAATTTTTTTTAATTTTTTTAATTTTTCCATTTAATTTTTTTTGGAGTCTAGCGTATCCTGGACTTCGAATGCCTTCTTCATAATCAATATCTTGGTTAAACACAAAATCTTCATTATTTTTCTCATTCATTTTTTCTTTTTTTAGATTTTCAACGGGAATTTCATCTATAAATCTTGAGGCAAGTGATTCTATCCAGTCACCTCTGTACATTCTACTTATTACAAACGAAACAAAAGATTCTTTTTTTGCCCTCGTTAAACCAACGTATGCTAATCTTCTTTCTTCTTCTAAAGCTAAGTCTCCTTTTTCTTCTAACGATTTTTGATGCGGAAACAAACCTTCTTCCCAACCAGGTAAAAAAACTACATCAAATTCCAATCCTTTAGCAGCGTGCATCGTCATCAAATTAACTTTTTGTCCATCCCAATCTTGATCAATTGAAGTTGCTAAAGCTACATGCTCTAAGAATCCTTGAAGATTATCAAAATCATGCATACCTCTAAGCAATTCTTTTAAGTTTTCTAGTTTACCCTCACTTTCTAAATCTTTTTTATCTTTTAGCATTTTAGAATAACCAGATTCATCTAATATAATTTCTATTAATTCATAATGAGTTTTTTCCTTTACATCTTGTCTCCATTTATTAAATAAATTTAATATTCTCATTAAACCTATTTTTGCTTTTGGTTTAATTTTGTTTTGTTGCAACATCTCTATCGACGAATCTTCTAGAGATTTTTTATTTATTCTTCCAAAATCATATATTTGTTTGATTGTAGTATCTCCGATAGCTCTTTTAGGCACGTTAATTATTCTTTCAAAAGCGAGGTCATCATTTTTTTGATTTACAATTCTCAAAAATGCAACACTATCTTTAATTTCAGCTCTTTGATAAAATTTAGTACCACCTATTACTCTATATCCCATCCCAATCTTTAGAAATCGTTCCTCAAATTCTCTAGTTTGGAAAATCGCTCTTACTAAAATGCAGACATTATTTAATGAATATTTCTTTGTTAAATCTTGTTCAATAATATTACTTACGCCCCTAGCTTCTTCTCTGCCGTTTTTATAACAACTTAATTTTACTAACTCTCCTTCTTTGCTGTCTGTCCACAATTTTTTGCCTAGCCTATCAGAATTATGTGAAATTAAACCAGAAGCTGCGCTTAAAATATTTTGAGTAGATCTATAATTTTGTTCAAGTTTAATTATTTTGGCATTTTTATATGTTTTATTGAAATCTAGGAAATTTCTTATTTCCGCTCCTCTCCAACTATAAATAGATTGATCATCATCTCCTACACAACAAATATTATTATTTTTTCCTACGAGTAAATTTAACCATTTACTTTGTATATAATTTGAATCTTGATACTCATCTACAAGTATATATTTAAAACTATTAGCATAAATTTGTAGTATGTCAGGATTTAATTCAAACATAGTAACACATAATAAAATCAAATCTCCAAAATCACATGAATTTAAAATTTTAAGCCTCTCTTGATAAATTTTATAAATTGATAATATAGGCATTTCTAATGGTGAACCCATTTTTGTAATAACTTTATTGGGTAACCAGCCTTTATTTTTCCATTGGTTAATTATAGACAAAATAATTTGTGGAGAAATTTTTTTAATATCTATATTTTCAGATTTACTTATATTTTTTATTAATCTTAATTGATCTTCTTGATCAATTATAGTAAATCGAGAATTTAAACCAACAGCTTCAGGGTGTTTTCTTAATAGCTTTGCACAAACAGAATGAAAAGTTCCTAACCAAGGTAATGAACTCACTTTTTCATTTAGAGTAGTTGTAATACGATTTTGCATTTCTTTGGCAGCTTTATTAGTAAAAGTGACACAAAGAATCTGGTTGGGCCAAGCCTTTTTTTGCTTAATTATATGTGTGACTCTTGTCGTTAAAACTTTAGTTTTGCCAGAACCAGCGCCTGCTACCACTAGACACGGTCCATCTACATCAATTACTGCTTTTTTTTGATTTTCATTAAGATTATTTAGATAATTTTGTTTGATAATTTCCATTAAGTTTATATTTTACCACATTAAATTTAAAAAAAATTAATAAAATCAAAATATATGAAATACATTAATTTAAAAAAATATAAGTTTAACACAATTTTAAACCACATAAAGTCTGGAGGATCTAATTTTATTAGAAAGATTCAACATATAATTATAAAAAAAATCACAAACATATACTTAAGAAAATATAAGTTAAACATAATTTTAAACCACATAAAATCTGGAGGATCTAATTTTATTAGAAAGATTCAACATATAATTATAAAAAAAATCACAAACATATACTTAAGAAAATATAAGTTAAACACAATTTTAAACCACATAAAGTCTGGAGGATCTAATTTTATTAAAAAGACTCAATATATAATTATAAAAAAAATCACATATAAATACTTAAGAACATATAATTTAGTCAAAAATATTAAGAAATTGAATTATAAAAATTACAATTATAATAAAACTTATAAAAAAATTAATTACAAGAAATACAAATTAGGTTCACTTTATTTTTTACTTTTTCTGTTTCTTACTACATTTGTGTATTTAATAATACCAGCATTTTACAACTATGAAAAAGCAAAAATTGAAGCAATAATTTGCAGAGGGATAAATATCGAATGCTCCATTAGAGGCGATGTTTTTTACAAGTTTTATCCAACTCCAAGAATAATAGTAAAAGATTTAGTTATTAATGATCTAGTTAATAAAACATCACAGTTAGGAAAAATAGATAATGTTATAATAAAAATATCTAGTGCAAACCTATCCCAAAAAGAAAAATTTAATTTTACTAGTATAGAACTAAGAAATGGAACATTTAATATTAATCTAAACAATTTATCAAAATATAAAAATCTATTTAATAAAAATTTTAGCTCGCAATCAATTAAAGTTCGTACAACAAATATAAATTTTTTTGATAACAATGAATATATTGTAAACTTAAAAAATATTAAATTTCATTACAAATCTAAAAACAAAAAAGTAATCTCAACTCTTAAAGGAAATTTTTTAAATGATATAGTTATTATCAAATATAATCAAACAGAATCATCACACAATTTTATTGTAAAGTTTTCAAAAAATAAATTAACTACAGAAATTGAAATACAAAATTTAGTTAAAAAAAGTGATTTATTTAATGGAAAAATATCCGTCAAAAAAAATAAAAATAGGTTTGCAGGCACATACACTTATAATTATAAAAATAAGGAAATAGTTTTTAATCAAACAAATTTAAGAAATAATTTCTTAGATGGCAAACTCAATGGATCAATATATTTTTCACCATTTTTTGATTTTGACTTAGAAATAGATTTAAATATTGTTAATTTTACAAAGTTATTAAACACTATAATTAATTTAGAAAAAGAAGAAAAAGAAAAACTATTTCGTATTAGTAAAAAAATTAATGGAAAAATTAACTTATCTTCCAAAAAAATTCTTTCAAAATATAGCTTAATTGATTCTTTTGAATCTAGGTTAAAATTTGTTAATGGTAATATTTTAATCGATCAAATGTTATTTAATTTAGGAAAGTTAGGAGCCGCAGATATTAATGGCATTATAAATAATGAAAAAAAATCTAGTATTTTTAAGTTTGAAAACAATATCTTTATTGATAACAAAAAATACTTTTTCAACAAATTTGGTGTATTTAACAAAGAAAAAAATCCTTTCAATCTATTTATTTCCGGTTTCTTAGATTTAAAAAATTTAAACTTTAGATTAAATGAAATATTTATTGAAGAAAAATACACAGAGCAAGATATGGTTTATATAGAAAAGTTGCTTAATGAAAATCTTCTATCAAATGGATATGAATCTTTATTTAATTTTATTCAATTAAAAGAGTTTGTAAAATTGATTAATTCAGAATCTAACTAATTTGGTTTAATCATTTTTCGAGGATCTACAATTTTTTTATATTCTTTTTCACTAATTTTGCCTGATTTAATAGCTTCTTCTTTTAACGTTGTTCCATTTTTTAGAGCATTTTTTGCAATTTTTGCTGCATTGTCATATCCAATTTCTGGAGCCAAAGCTGTAACTAACATTAGCGAATTATTTAAATGCTCTTTTATTCTAACTTTATTAGCTTTAAGACCTCTCACACAATATTTTGCAAAGCTTTTAGATGCATCTGACATTATATGTATTGATTGTAAAATATT
>Ga0115002_10005210_pt1 | contig 15409 bp, 15 predicted proteins | sample ArcticOcean_MG_C_8_FD_89576 | JGI IMG/M metagenome (GOLD analysis project Ga0115002, IMG submission 89576) | Marine microbial communities from western Arctic Ocean - ArcticOcean_MG_CB11_86 | ecosystem: Environmental > Aquatic > Marine > Oceanic | place: Arctic Ocean: Canada Basin | collected... | reverse complement strand
GTCTGCAACACCATGATCGCTAGGATCAGGCCGGCGGCCATTAGAAGCAGAGAGTCCGTCACCTAGGAGGTCCCGGGGTGGATCGCCAGTAGCACCGTCACCTGACACCAAAGCAACGCTCCCTCCACCGACCCGCGCCACCGATACAAGCCGTAGGACGTGGCGACGAGCGACACGAGCGCAAAGAATGCCACAGATTGTGGCAGGCCCGTCCATCGCGTCATCCAACCCCAGACGAGCTCCATGCTCAAGAACGCCTCGACGTTCACTGAGTCGTAGAACACCAAAGCGGGCACACCGGCTAGAACCAAGCTGGCGGCGATCTGAGCAACGCCTGTGCTGGAAGCCACCCCGCGGTCTCTCGTCAGCGAGAGTGCTCCGATGAGGATGAGCAGTACCGTTCCCAGAGCGCTCAGGATATCCGTTTCTGGAACGCTGCTTGTGGCGAGGTCGAGCGCCCCGAGCCCGACCACGACCACGAAGAGCCGACTGCGGTGGAAGCCCCCGGCGAGTACGAAGCCGAGGCCGTATACGACCCACCGATACCGACCGGTGATCCCCAAGATGAACGCTTCGTTCCCGAACAGCAGCAGCACTCCGGTCACAAAAAGCACCGGGGCCCCGGGCACCACCCATTGCAGTGCCACCTTCAGGAAGAGGCTTCGGCGGCGTGTGCGGCGCTCCTGCTAGATCAGTCCCTCCTCGGCCATGACTATTGGGAGACGATGGGTGGTAAGCCGCGTTCAACCAGCATGCGGTTGAATCGCACTAGGTCTGTCTGGGTGATTTCCGCCCACTGCTGGAGCGCTTCAGCCAGCCACTGCCGGTAGATGTCCCGGACCTCCATGATCTGGTCGGTGGGGCGATCATCAGAACCGCTCGAGTACCCCGCGAGGCTCGCGAGCTTAGCCCAGAGTTGCCTCGGCCACCGGATCGTGTCCTGACGACCCGAACCGCCGGTGAGCCGCAGGTCGAAGAGTGTCATCTCCAGATCGATGAGTGCGTCGCCCAGCTCCTCGCCAGCTTCCACGACATCTGCATACCGGGCCTCGCCACGCACACGCTCCTCGAGGTCCATCAGGCCCTTCCTGGTCCACTCGATGCGAGTGATGAGATCCGAGGTTGAATCGCTCATCTCCCGTAGCTCGAGTTGTAGATCCAATTGCGCCACCAGGTCGGCTTGCGACGCCGTCGATTCCGGGTCTTGCAGCACCTCCAACCAGCTGGTCATCTCGACATCTCCGGCCGTGAGCCGGACCTGGTAACGCCCCGGGATCGCGAGCGGACGAACGGGACCTCCGTCGGGTGCGGGTCGCCAACCGTCCTGGCCGAGCTCCCGATGGCTATGCCCGATCGGCGCCGTGCGCAGCTGCGGAGTGACCGAGGGGGGATAGCGTAGGTTCCACATCACACGGTTCAGACCGGGTCGTACGTTACGGACCGGCAACGCAGTGATGAGCTCCCCTCCTTCCGTCAGGATTTCGAGTCGCAGGCCGTCGGCCGGTTGGCTGCCGACATAGAAGTTGATCGCAGCACCCGGAGTCGGGTTCTCGCCCGCCGCGGGGTCACTCGGTTGGCTGTTGGCACCCTCGCGCGGCAGAAAGCGATACTGAGGACGTGGCTCGAACCGGTGGACGTCACTGGCGACGACTTCGTCCGTCATCTGCTGGATGGCTGTGATGTCGTCGAGGATCCAGAAGCCTCGTCCATACGTGCCGATGACGAGATCGTTGAAGTGATTCTGCACCGTCAGCCAGTGCGCCGGCGCGTGAGGGAGGTCGCCCTGCAGCGGCAACCAGCCTTCACCGTCATCGAACGAGACGTACACCGAGTTCTCCGTTCCGAGGTACAGCAGTCCCGGTCGGGTCGGATCTTCGCGGATCACATGCGCGTAGCTGAAGACGCTTCGCGGAATGTCACCGGAGAGCGAGCGCCACGTCGATCCATAGTCATCCGTGGCGTAGACGAAGGGATCGGTATTTCCGAGCTGGTGGAAGTCGACCGTGATATACGCTACTGCCGGGTCGAACCGCGACGGCTCGACGTTGCTTACCGTGCCCCACTCTGGAAGGTCTGGGATGTTCGGCGTCACGTCGATCCAGGTGGCGCCATTATCTCGTGTGACCTGAACCAGCCCATCGTTCGAACCCGTCCAGATGAGTCCGGGCTCGATCGGTGACTCGGTGATCGCGAAGAGCACGGAGGCGAACGTTGGGCTCACATCTTCGGTGGTGAGTCCGCCGGACTTTTGCTGACGACTCGTGTCGTTCCGCGTGAGGTCCGGGCTGACGAGTTGCCACGACTGACCGCCGTCCTGCGTGCGATGAACGTGCTGACTGCCGGCGTATACGATGTCGTTGTCGTGGGGCGAGATGTGAATGGGAAACGTCCACTGGAAGCGATAGCGCACGTCCGCGGCCGCCCACCCCTCGGGGTTGTCCGGCCATACACTCACGGTCCGGGAAATACCGGTCGAGATCTGGTGACGGTCGAGAATCCCCTCATAGCAACCGGACCACACGACATCATTGGTCACCGTGTCCGGTACCGCGAAGCCCGATTCGCACCCGCCGACCGAGCCGAACTTGCCGATGGGGATCGTTCCGCCGCTCAGCGTATTGGACGGGCCACCGGTCGAGGGGCCATCCTGCCGGTTGCCGTAGAGGTTGTAGGGCACCTTGGTGTCGGTGAAGACGTGGTACATCTGCGCGATGGGGAGCAGTGGCCGATACCAGTTGCGGCCTCGATTGGTGGATATCTTCACGCCTTGGTCGTTGCCGACGATCATGCGGTCGGGCAGCAACGGGTCGATCCACATGTCGTGATTGTCCCCACCTCCGAGCGATGTGAATGTCAGGCCTCCGTCGAGCGACTTGGAGTGGGCCGTGGACATGAAATGGACTTCGTTCGCATCGTCCGGAGAGACTGCCATGCGCGAGTAATACAGCGGGCGTTGTGCGAGCGCGTGGTCTGCATTGACCATGCTCCACGAAGCGCCGCCGTTATCGGAGCGCCACAGCGTTCCCTCGTGCTCGTCGAAGTCCTCGAATTCCGCATTGGAACTCGTCTCGATGAGCGCGAATACTCGGTCGGGGTCATCGGGTGAGACGCCGAGGCCGATCCTACCCATTATGCCGCGCGGAAGGCCGTTGCCCTCGAGTCGCGTCCAGTTGTCTCCTCCGTCGCGGCTCATCCAAAGTCCGCTCTCCGGGCCGCCGCTCTCGCGACCCCACGTCCACATCTGCATCTGCCAGGTGGCCGCAAAGAGGATACGCGGATTCGATGGGTTCATCACGACATCGATGGCGCCTGAGTTGACGCCCGACTTCAGCACCTGCTCCCACGTCTCGCCACCGTCTTCAGTGCGGTAGAGGCCGCGTTCCTCCTGGGGGCCGTACAAATGACCAGCCGCCGCCACGAAGACGATGTCCGGATTCGTCGGATGGATCGCGATGCGCCCAATCCGGCCGCTCTCCGGCAGGCCCATATGGCGCCAGTTCTCACCACCGTCGGTCGAGCGATAGACGCCGTTGCCGATCGACACGTTGCTGCGGATGAACGACTCGCCCGACCCCGCCCAAAGCACGTTGGGGTCCGAGGGCGCGAGCGCGAGTGCGCCGATCGACTGAGCCTCCTGATCGTCAAACATGGGGCGCCAGGTGTGGCCACTGTCCACGCTCTTGAAGACACCGCCGGACGCCGCACCGAAGTAGTAGACGTTCGGGTTGCCAGGCTCACCGATGACTGCGCTCACGCGGTTACCGACGGGGCCTACGTACCGGAAGTCCGCGCTAGAAAAGAAGTCGTCGGGAAGGTCAGCCAGGCTCTGGGCCGAGGCAGCGGTCCCCAGGACCGTTGTTGCGAGCAAGGCTGCGGACCAGGCTGCGGACAACAGTGCGAGGCGAGGGTGGCGTCCGACTAGCATCCACATGTGCGACTCCTAATTATATCTTCATTGGCAGGCGCGACGGTGTCATGATACAGGCAAGGTAGAGGGGACGACGACACGACGCATGACCACCGGATCCCGACCAGCGGAACCATGGCCTCTTTGGCGGCTGCGGCAGGCCTGTTGGTCGGCTTGCGAAGCATCACTTCGTTTGAGTTGCCGCGTCCGATGAGCTTGCTCGGGATCGAGCCGATGCCGCGAGAGGCACTGGCGGTGGAGCCGGGGGCGGTAGTGGACTGAGGGCTCTTGTGATCGGAACCCTCTCTTGCCGTCGGGTGTTCGAGCCTCGACTCCGACACCATACTTATGCGTTGACCGGAACCCAGCAGGAGACCCTCCATGATTATCCGGACCCGTAAGCCCTCCGACGTGCCATCGTCTGAGATCACGCCCGAAGACGTCTACATGAACCGTCGTCGGTTCATTCGCGATGCTTCGGCGGGCGCCGCTGCGTTGGCGTTCGCCCCGTCGGTGCTTGGCGCATCCGTGCTAGGCACCCCCGAACGTGGCTCACGCCAACAGATCCCCGCTCGCTTCCAAAACATGAAGACGGAGCTCGACGAGGATCTGAATCCGTACTCGGACGTGACCGGTTACAACAACTTCTACGAGTTCGGCACCGGTAAGGAAGATCCGGCCAGGAATGCGGGTGACTTCAAGCCGAAGCCGTGGACGGTCCGTGTTGGGGGGCTGGTCGACAAACCCGGTGAGTATCAGCTCGAAGACTTCATCGGTCCGAGCAATGTGGAGGACCGGGTCTACCGCATGAGATGCGTGGAGGCGTGGTCCGTCGTCGTCCCATGGCGCGGCTTTCCGCTCTCCGACGTGATCAACCGCGTGGAACCGACCGGAGACGCAAAGTTCGTCGAGTTCAAGACGATCGTGCGCCCCGAGGAGATGCCGGGTCAGAACACGGGCGTCCTGGATTGGCCGTATACCGAAGGCCTCCGCATGGACGAGGCGATGAACCCGCTTACGCTCATGACCACCGGCCTCTACGGCATGGATCTGCCGAACCAGAACGGTGCACCACTCCGGCTTATCACGCCGTGGAAGTACGGCTTCAAGGGCGTCAAATCGATCGTGAGCATGAACTTCGTCGAGGACATGCCGCTCAACACGTGGTGGGTACAGAACCGGCGCGAGTACGGGTTCTACGCCAACGTGAATCCCGAGGTCGATCACCCGCGCTGGACTCAGGCGCGGGAACGACGGCTCGGCGAGCTACGCCGGCGTGAGACGCTGATGTTCAACGGCTATACCGAGCAGGTCCAGTCGATGTACGAGGGCATGGATCTAACGCGTTGGATCTGACGCAGACGTAGCGCCGATGGTCTTCCGCCTCAAGGTCGTTCTGTGGCTCGGTGCGCTGGCACCAGCCGTATGGCTCGGCACCGCCTTCTACCTGGATATGTTCGGCACGAGCGCGGTGGGGGTATCCGCGTTTGGCCCAGGGCTCGATGTCACAGGGGCGGCCGGAGCGAAGCTGCTCACGACACCGACACTTGGCGCGAACCCGATCGAGAAGCTCACGCACGTCACAGGCATGACGACGCTCGTGCTGCTGCTGATCACGCTTTCCGTCACGCCCATCCGTCGGCTCACAGGCTGGAATCGCGTCATCAAGCTGCGCCGGCCGCTAGGTCTCTTCGCCTTCTTTTATGCGTTCTCGCATTTCAGTATCTGGGCCGGACTCGACCAGACGCTGGTGTGGAGCTGGATGCTAGAGGACATTGTCGAGCGCCCCTACATCACGCTCGGATTCGTCGGTCTCGTCATCCTCATCCCACTCGCGATCACGTCGACTACCGGGTGGATCCGCCGGCTCGGCAAGCGCTGGACCCTGCTGCACCGTGGGATCTACGTGGCTGCCACGCTCGGTGTGATCCACTTCTACTGGCTGGTGAAAGCCGACGTTCGTCTGCCGATCCTGTTTGCCGTCATCCTTGGCCTTCTGATGTCTGCCCGCGTCGTCTTCAGCCTGCAAAAGCGGCGCAAGATCTCCCCTAGCAAGATCTCCCCTAGCAAGATCTCCCCTAAAGGGGACGCTCGACCCTTGAATCCCTAGGCATAAAGCGTAGTTCGGTCGGGCATGCTCTATGCCCCTTTCCTTCTCCACGGTGAGCGGGTCCTGGCGAAGACCATCGAGCTCATGCACGCCAGGGCCGACGACGATTGGGCCGACGAGCGCGACCTGATCGAAGCGATGCGCGAGGAGGCCGCACGGCTCGGGGTGCGCGGGATCATTGTTGATTGGATCAAAGAGCCGCGCATGTTGGAGCACGTCATCGACCACCTCACGGACATCGACTTTGCGGACCGGCGCGGAAGAGTTGTCGCGATTCGTGCGGTCGGCGGATAGTAGGAGGATGGGGTTCATCCCAGGGATCGACGGCCTCCAGGGCAGCGGCTTCGATGGCCCATGGGATGTCGCGGTCGGAGTTCCAGGTGGGTGCTCCGCTCCTGAAGCTGGGAGTGACGCCACGGTCGCGGGTTCCGTTGCTGGCGGTGGGCAGGCCCTCCCGAAGGGGGTCCGGCATCCACCCGGTGCCCCAACGTCTCTGTTGGTATTGGAAAGCTGAAATCAGAAGCACGATCACGAGCGGCACGAGGTAGCGGGCGCGCCGTGGGTTCATGATCCCCCGACCCTCTCCCCCAGCACCTCAGCTAGAAATCGAGGCAAAAGGGACTCGGCTTCTGGCGTCTCCGGCGTCCTGTCCCGGAACTCCTCGATCGTCGAGGCGCCCGTCAGTGGCAGGTAGACAGGGTAACGGGAGATGCGTGCGATGAGCCCAGCGCGATCGAGCTCAGGGTGGAACTGGGTTGCGTAGATCGGCCTGCCGGGAAAGCAAAACGCCTCGTTCTCGACGGTCTCGCTCGACGCGAGCAACACGGCGCCGGCAGGCAGCGAGGTCACGATATCCTCGTGACCTATCTGTGCCGGGAATCCTGGCCCTAGCGGTCCGAACACCGGATCGCGTTCTCCTTCGCGCGTGAGCTTCATCCACACCGTCCCCACTTCCGCTCGATCATGATCGGTGACCACTTCCCCACCTAACGCCCGGGCGAGCGCCTGGAACCCCCAACAAGATGCGAATGTCGGCTTCGACGATTCATACAGGCCGACCATCGCGTCCAGGGCGGCTGGCAGCCAAGGTCCGCCTCTCACGACGGAATGGTCACCGCTCCCGCCGATCAGAACCACGTCTACTGAGTCTAGGAGTGCCTGGGACGGCGCCCCCGACAGCAGATCGTGGATCTGAAGCTGTCCATCTTCGGTACCGAGCGCACGCACGAAGCACGCGACCTCGTGCTCGCGAATCGGATCGCCCGCGTTTCGTACTTGAAAGAGGAGGAATCGAGGATGTTCGCCCAAGGGATCGCCACCTGCAGTTGGATGATCAGAAGATCGAAGCTACCGGATTGCTTTGGATCGTGCGCTTGTCGGGCAGATTCCGACGGGAGCCATAGCCCTTGGCCTTTCCTTGCCCCCCCCGGCAAATAGGATGTTAGCGCCCTAGTAACCTCTGCTGCCCGGGCACCCAGTGAGGGAACCCATCACCGGCTTCAAACCGGCTCCGCTCTTCGACGCCTCGCCGACCGTGAGCGTGTAGCAGTGACGTTTCGCCCCAAGCAGCTCCTCCGCGAAGCTCACCGTCGCTCGCTCTGGCAAGTGCCGGGCGTGTATCTCGTGGCTGCCTGGTTCGTGCTCCAGGTCGTCGACACACTGACGTCAGTCCTGCAACTTCCCGCGTGGTTCCCCCCCCGATGGCGCTCGTGCTGCTACTCGTCGGGCTGCCAGTCGTGCTCACCACGGCCTTCGTCCAGTCGGGATTCACGACCTGGGCTGGACATCTGCCGGTGCATCCCCAGGAATCGGAAGGCATCGATTCGTCTGACAGCGATTCCCCCGACACGAATTCGTCTGACACGGATCTCACGGGAGGCGACACGGGCGGCTCCGGGCACGACACCGACCCCACCGGACGCGACACGCGGGCCCCAAGCGATACCGTGTTCAGCCTCCTCACATGGCGGAATGCGGCCATGGGAGGCGTACTCGCCTTCGCGCTCTGGGGCGTGGTGGCAGCGGCGTGGCTCACACTAGGCGCCCGGGAGGGTGGAGCCCCAGCGCGGGAAGGACCACCCGGCATCGCCGTACTCCCCTTCGTAAACCGCAGCGCTGACGAGTCGGACGAATTCTTCACCGACGGGCTCCACGACGAGTTGCTCACCCAGCTGAGCAAGATCTCTGGCATCAGGGTCATCTCGCGCACGTCGGTGATGAGCTATCGGGACCCCGAGATTGGCATTCCGCGCATCGCCGGTGATGCTCGGCGTAGAGTACGTGCTCGAGGGCGGGTTGCAGCGCGCGGGAAACCAGGTGCGTCTCAACGTCCAGCTCATCGAGGGGGCGACGGACACGCACGTGTGGGCGGGCGGATACGTATGATCGCGCGATGACCGTCGACAACCTACTGGCGATACAGACGGAGATCGTCACGGCCGTGGCACGAGAGATCCAAGGGGTGATCTCCCCGGAGGAGTCGGATTTCCTCGCCGATCGCCCGACACAGAACTCCGAAGCCTACGAGATGTATCTGCGTGGCGAAGATTGGCTGAAACGCGGGGGTTTGACAGCGCAGGAGTTGACCAATGCCGTGCGCTTCCACGAACAGGCTGCGACGCTAGACCCGACGTTCGCGGTCGCGCACGCCAAGGCGGCGAGCGCCCATACACACATGTATTTCCAAGGTCACGATGTCACGCCGGCGCGTCTGGACCGCGCCCAGGTAGCGATGGACCGGGCGTTGGAGCTCGACCGGATGCACCCACAGGTTCGAGAGGCTTACGGCGACTTCTTGTACTACGGCCAGCGAGATTACGGAGCGGCGCTCATCGAGTACCAGGCCGCGCTCGAGAAGCTGCCCAGCTCGGTAGCGCTCATCGCCCGAGTCGCGTGGATTCAAAGAAGGCAGGGACTGTGGGAGGAGTCTCTCGACGGCCTGATGCGGGTGCGTGACATGGATCCGCGATCGGGCGGTTCGCTCATGAACCTCGGGGTGAGCCTCGGCGCGATGCGGCGATATCAGGACGCTGCCGACACGTACCGACTCGGGGTGACATTCAACCCGGACATGGGGCTCCTCTGGAGCCTGAGCATGCAGATCGAAATGGCGCGCGGAGACACAGCCGCGGCGGCGGCGGTGCTGAGCGAGATTCCGGATGCGGTCCTGAGAGATCCTTCCGTGGAGTCTACGCGGGTCGAGCTGCTACGTCTCCGACACGACTACAGCGGTCTCTTGAACCGCGTGAATGCGTCGGAGGGTCCCCTGATCAGCACCTCAGGTACGCTGCGACTGCTCCCGCTCTAGCGGGGATATGCGCACCAAGGTCTAGGCGATACGGAGCGCGCCAGAGTAGCCTTCGAGGAAGCCCGCGTGTTTGCGCAGACGATACTGACCGAGTCCCCGGACGACCATCGTGTGCCGGGCCCCCTCGGGCTCGCGCTAGCCGAACTCGGTCTGCGGGACGAGGCAGTGGCGGCTGGCCGTCGCGGCGCGGAGATGCTCACTGTGGCCGACGACGCGCTGTGGGGCCCGAGCACCTCCTACGCGCTTCCCCAGATTCACGCCCGGCTAGGCGAGGCCCAGACCGCGGTCGACCTGCTCGAGGATGTGCTGTCCGTCCCGAATCAAGCGGGGCACATCGGCGTGATCGAGCTCGACCCGTTGTTCGGCCCGATTCGGTCGGACGAGCGGTTTCAAGCGCTGATCGAGCGGTACTCCAACTGACTCGGCGGATCGCCGCAAATGCACCGAGCACCACCAAGACCGGGAACATCACGGCCAACTTCACAGCCTTCATCCCAAGACTTCGCCCCGTCAATTGCTCCCCATGCGCTGCTTCAGCTCTTCGAACCAGTTGGCGACGATCATGATGTTCGTCCCCCCTTGCTGCGGAGCATCGTCTTCGCCGGCAACCACCTCGACGGTCACGAAGTGCGGGCCGGTCGGATCGATGTCCCAAGTCCGTGGGTCTCACCGGCAGTGCCGGCCCCGACTACTGCGGCCACTTCGGGCTTCAGGACTTTGAGCGCGACCTTACGCTCGTGCTTGACGTCGTCGGCCAGGTAGACCGTCGCCATGCCACCCTCACCGAGTTCGGACTCGATGTGGTAGCGGCCGCTAAGCGCTGTCTTGAGACGCTCCACCGCGGAGGTGCTCATACGCCGCTCTCCTCGACAGCACTCAGTCGGGTGTGGGCCCCTTCGAGCATGCCCTACCTCCCCGCCTCGTCTACTGCCGCCTTCATCTGATCCACCCAGCCGGGGCTGACTCGGAAGAAGGATGCCGTGCTCGGCGCGGAGGCACGCATGTAAATCACGCCGCCGTCGGGCGTCGCTACGTGTGACGCTCCCGGTGTATCCGAGAAGAACTCGTCTCGGAACCAGAACTCCGGCTCTGAGAAGGGTGGATCACGGGTGGCGTCGACCCGCACGCGGTACCACACCATGCTGGCGTAGTCATAGAGAGCGAATTGGTTCGCGGAGAGCCACTGCGCGTCGTTGCCGAACACGTCTCCACCGACGGTATAGACCAGGTCCCTCGACGGAAACGGCTGAAGTTCGACACTGATCTGGTCTACGCCACTGTATGTGAGCCAACGTCCGTCTGGTGAAAGATCGGGCGCGAACATGGCGCCTTCGCTGATGGTGTCGATCGTCGCCGGACATGTGCGGAGGTCGAGGCGAACCCCACCGCCTTGACTGACGTCTAGGATAACCAGGCTATCGGCGAGGAAGACGCCGACATCGGCTCGGACCCTCGCGACGGTGTCGGGGGGCGACGATGCGTCGGGTGATCCGAATACCATGCTGTGCACCGGCGTGTCGGCCAGGGAGGCGACCGAAACGAGGATCTCGTCACCGGTGGGGCTCCACCGAGGGTGTCCGATGTGCATGCTCGTGAACCACGTCTGCTCGCGACCCGTTTCGAGGTCGTATATACGGAGCTCCTGGCCTGTGACCCCCTCTACCGCAGCGGCGAGACGCCGGCCGTCAGGACTCACATCGAACGGGAGATACGCCGCAGTCGGGAGCGGTAACTCGCGGATCACGCCATCAGCGTCAGCCTTCACCAGTTGCCCGACGTTGGCGTACGGTCCTGGTACGTATACCAAGGTGCCGTCCGGGGTGATGTCGTACTGTCCCTGCCCCGCGTAGCTCGTCGTCCACACATCGGGAAGGAGCGTGATCGACCGGCCCGTCGTCAGGGACTCCAGATCGAATGACGCCGCACGCAGGTCACCCTCACTGGAGATGAAGACGACATACTCCTGATCGATCACCCGGAAGTCCGAGCCTCGCACGAGTGCACGAGACGGATCTGTCAGTTCGGACTCGGTGGTTCGCAGCAGCTGATTGAACTCGAGGTCGCTTGCGTCGATCACATGCCCGTACTTCGTTGCGCCGCCACCGAACAACAGACGGTCGGTATCAGGCAACAACGTCCCGCTGATGCAGGGCCAGATCTGTGTCGCACTTAGCTCTCCACCTCCCGGGTCCAATCGCCGCCGCAGCTCCCCGTCTCCGTCGATGAACACCAACTCCCCTTCGGGCAGCCAGGCACCGCCCCGCAGTGTCGCCATTTCGCCGATCGTCGTACTGGGGCCACCGGCGATCGGCATCGTCCTGAGTTCGCTCTCCGATCCGTACGCCACCCGCGCCCCATCCGGCGAGATGATCGGGGCCCCGACGGCGCCTGGAGCTTCAACGATTCGACGCGTCTCGTCATTGACTAGGCTGCGGTACCAATACTCGGTGCTGGTATCGGCGCGCGCCCGGTAGACCAGGAAGTCGCCCGTGGGTGAGACAGAGAAGCTGCGAGTCTCTTTAACGTAGATTGGCCGGTCTGCCGGTAGCGCGACATCGTAGATCAGAGGCCCGCCCGATGGCGCGGGACGCAGCCAGCCCCAGAGTGCCAGCACGAGCGCGGCAACCGTCGTGCCGGCCAGGAGCCGCGCCGTTCTGATGCCCCGACCGTGACCCGCAGATCCCGCGGCGGCGACAGCACCAGCAACACCGACAGCACCACCAGCACCGACACGTGCCGAAGCCGCGCCGACCGTAACGTGCGTGAACGCAGCATCGTCCAACGCCGCCACGAAGTCATCGGCGGTCGCGAAGCGGTCGGCCGGAAGCCGCTCCAGGGATCGTGACACCGTCGCCGCCACATGCGCCGGTACGCTTCGCCGGAGCTCCGTGACCGCTCGCGGCTCCTCCGTCAGGATCTTCGCCACACCGATTGGGCGGCCTTGCCCGTATGCGGTGGCTCACCCACGAGCATCTCGTAGAGCACGCATCCGATCGAGTAGACATCGCTATGAGGTCCCAACTCCCGATCTGCGCTCGCCTGCTCTGGGCTCATGTAGAACGGGGTGCCGAGCGAGAGGCCCGTCTCCGTCATCCGAGAGCCTCCTGCCGCGGTTACCGCCAGCGCAATGCCGAAGTCGGCCACCTGGGGCTCCCCCTCGTGCAACAGGATTTTCTCGGGCTTGATGTCCCGGTGGATCACGTCGTGTCGATGCGCATAAGCGAGCGCGTTGGCGATGGACCGAGCGATCCGGACGGCGTCATCGACGGGCAGCTGCTTCTCCCGATCGAGGCGGCCCCTCAGGGACTCTCCCTTCACATACGGCATTACGTAGAAGACGAAGCCGTCGGCCTCACCTGAGTCGAACAGTGGTAGAATGTGCGGATGCTGGAGGTTGGCTGTCGTTTTGATCTTGGACAGGAAGCGTTCGGCTCCGACCAGCGCAGCGAGTTCAGGCTTGAGCAGCTTCAGCGCGACCTTACGCTCGTGCTTGATGTCATCGGCCAGGTAGACGGTCGCCATGCCGCCTTCACCGAGCTCGGACTCGATGTGGTAGCGGCCGCTCAGCGCCGCGTTGAGACGATCGACTGCGGACGCACTAAACTGCGGCACTCCATGGCACTCAGGCGGCTGGTGGTATCGTTCATGCGCACAAGATGTGGCGGGGCCCAGCGGATCGCGAGCGGGGTCGTCTGCGGCAGCCTCAACGGGCACCGCGTTGGACAGCACCGGAGCTGCCCTCATACGTTGACAGGCCTCGAATCCGAGGCTGCCCCGTACGTCCCAGTAACGAGGAGTAACGATCGATGATCGTGCCCAAGAAGCTCGCCACTAGCTCCACTGCTCTCCTGCTGCTGCTCGGCACAGCCTGTGCCGGTCCAGAGGCCGCTGACGCGCCGCTAGCCGACCTCCTAGCCGTGCCCACCTTCCAGGCTGACCCCGACTGGCCGATCCTGCCCGCCGACTTCGAGTGGGGGCAGGTCATCGGGATCGCTGCCGACTCCAGGGGGCACGTGTGGACGTCGAGCCGCAGCATGATTTCCGAGTGGGATCCGGCTGGCAACATGGTGCAGAGTTGGAGCGCCGCCGGCCCCGACGGGAACTGGCGCGTGGTGCACGGTCTGTTCATCGACCATAACGACTTCGTGTGGACCAACGCGCGCGAGAGCAACATGACGCTCAAGTTCACGCGTGCGGGCGAGCATGTGCTGACCATCGGACGCTTCGACGAGACGGGTGGCAGCAACGACACGGAGTTGATGGGACGCCCTTCCGAGACCTGGGTCGACCCGGTCGACAACGAGGTCTTCGTGGCGGACGGCTACGGGAACCGGCGCGTCATCGTCTTCGACGGCGAATCGGGTGAGTACCTCCGCCACTGGGGGGCCTACGGCGAGACGCCGGATGACGAGTACAGCCCAGACCCCGCGTCCTCGGAACCGTCACGGCAGCTCCGCACGCCGCACGGCATCGCTGGATCCAGGGACGGTCTCATCTACCTAGCAGACAGGGCCAATAATCGCATCCAGGTCTTCCAACAGAACGGCGACTTCGTGATGGAGAACGTTCTGCGCACCATGTGCCCACCCCGGGGCGAGGCGCCGACGCCCGGTTGCGCGCGCGAGGCCGCCTTCTCGGTCGGGTTTTCGCCGGATGAAGCGCAGACGTACCTATACGTGGCCGACGGTGGCTCGCACGTGATCGTGGTGCTACGGCGCTCCGACCTGGAGAAGGTCGATGAGTTTGCGGGGCCAGGAACGGGCACAGGAGAGCTCGGTCGGCCTCACAACCTGGCCGTCGACCCGTCGGGCAACATCTTCGTGGCTGAGGCGGCAGGTCCCTGGATTGTCGATGCTGCCGCCGGTGACAGTGCTCAGGCCGGGTTCCGGGCTCAGAAGTTTACACTCGATGGTGGCGGCGGGCGGTAGTGGGGGGCGCAGTCGGCTGGCTCCCAGGGATCTCCTTCGAGTGATCAGACGCCGGGCCGCGATATGCATGGTCCTGGTCGCGACCCTGCTACCCGGCACCAGCCACCCCGCTAGCGCCCAGGAACAGCACGTCCCTTTCCTCACCACGCACGATCTCCACGGCGCCCTGACGCCGCGAGTATACGACTGGTCGGGCGGCCGCCCGGTCGGTGGGGTCGCCGTATTGAAAACCATGATGGATGCCGCGGAGGCTGAGTGCGGGTGCGTCACGTTCCGTCTGGACGGTGGGGACCAGATGCAGGGAACGCTGGAATCCAATCTGGTTCTGGGCGCCTCGGCGGTGGCGGCCTTCAACATGCTCCGCCTGGATGCGGCCGCAGTGGGGAACCACGACCTCGATTGGGGAGTCGCCACGCTGCGTGAGCGGCAATCGGCCGCGAACTATGCCTGGCTGGCCGCCAACGTTCGTGTCCGCGCGACCGGTGCACGCCCCGATTGGGCTCCGCCGTATGCCATCATCGATCGAAACGGAGTCCGACTGGGCGTCATCGGGTGGGCGCCGTCGACCACCGGTGAGGTGCTGACGACCGCCACGGGTGCTCCCTTCGAGTTCCAGGAGAGTGTCTCCTCGATCCGAGATGTGCTCGAGCAAGTTCGGGCGCAGAATCCCGATTTTGTGGCGATTGTGGCCCACGCGAACGGGGACTGCGAAGGGGGGTGCGGGGGCGAGATGGTGAGTCTGGCGGAAAGCCTTGAGCCAGGGTCAGTCGATCTGATCGTCGGCGGTCACCGACACGTGCCCGGGTATGGGGTTGTGAACGGAATACCGCTCCTTCGTGCCGGTTCCAATGGTCGAGCCCTCGGGGTGATCGACTTCTTTCGGACTGCCTCGGGGCGCAAGCGGTTCACTGTGCGGGTCGATACGGCCTTTTCGGATGTGATTGCGCCTGATCCGCAGGTGACCGCCGCCCTCGCCGCTGATCTGGCCAGAGCGGACTCGCTCTCACGTCGCCCAATCGCCACCCTGGCAGGTCCCATGGCACGGGGTGGCACCGAATACGGGCTGGGGCGCCTCGTTGCGGACGCCGTCCGTGCGACGGCTGGCACCCAAGTGGCGCTGAGCAATCGAGGCGGCGTGCGAAACGGCTTGCCCGGTG
>Ga0115002_10005207_pt1 | contig 15416 bp, 14 predicted proteins | sample ArcticOcean_MG_C_8_FD_89576 | JGI IMG/M metagenome (GOLD analysis project Ga0115002, IMG submission 89576) | Marine microbial communities from western Arctic Ocean - ArcticOcean_MG_CB11_86 | ecosystem: Environmental > Aquatic > Marine > Oceanic | place: Arctic Ocean: Canada Basin | collected... | reverse complement strand
CCCCAAACGCCTCCGTCCGCTGGTGACCTGGCTCGACCACCTCAGGTCCGACCACACGGCGGCATCGGTGGGAACATCCCCACCTCTCGCCTGTAGCAACGTTCGTGGGAATTACATCTAGCCGCACAACGGTCTTCCGACGGCGAAACTCTGGTCACGTTGTAGTCTTCGGAGACGGAACCGGGTTGTTGAACCAAGCAGCGACCGACGCGCCACGGAGCACCTCATGGACTGGAACGACAACGACGAGCAGCTCGCCTTTCGCGAGCAAGTACGCGCCGTCATCGCCGACCGCTTGCCTGCGCGCTACCGCGCGCTTGCCGAGCACGCTCACGAGGGCGAACGCCAGTGGGAGTTCGACCGCAAGGCCGACGATCCCGAGGCCCGGCAGGCTGCGGCCGAATGGGCGACCGCACTCTCGGAGCGGGGCTGGGTCGCCCCGCACTGGCCGCAGGAGTACGGCGGCGGCGGTATGACCGTCGCTGAGCAGTTCGTCTTCCGTCAGGAGATGGCCGAGGCTGCCGCGCCCACCGTCGGCGGCTCCGCCGTCAGCCTCCTCGGTCCCACCTTGATCGTCCACGGCACCGACGAACAAAAATCGAAGTTCCTACCGCCGATTCTCGCCGGGGAGTGCGTCTGGGCGCAGGGTTATTCCGAGCCCGGCGCGGGTTCCGATCTCGCCTCGGTCGCCACTCGCGCCGTCCGTGACGGCGATGAGTTCGTCGTCAATGGTCAGAAGATCTGGACCTCCGGCGCTCACGCCGCCGACTCCATCTTTGCGCTCACCCGCACCGACCCCGATGCCCCGAAACACCGAGGCATCTCGTTCCTCCTGATCGAGGATATCCACGCCCCCGGCATCACCGTCCGCCCGCTCGTCAACCTCAACGACAAGCACTACTTCAACGAAACCTTCTTCGAGGACGTGCGCGTCCCTGCGACTAACCTCGTCGGCGAAGAGAACCGCGGCTGGTATGTCGGCATGACCCTGCTTGACTTCGAGCGCTCGAACATCAGCGGCGCGGTCCACGCCCGCCGCACCCTCAGTGCGTTGATCGATCACGCGACCTCCGGCGAAGCGCCTGGCATGAACCAGCTCGGCGCCGGCTCCCGCCGCGCCGCCCTCGCAGAGCGTTGGATCGAAACCGAGGTGATGTTCCAGTACTCGTTCCGCATCGTCTCGATGCAGCAGGCCGGCCTCATCCCGAACTACGAGGCTTCTACCGCCAAGCTCTTCAACTCCGAGCTGGTCCAGCGCCTCGCCCTCACCGGCACCCGCGTTTTCGGTCTCCACGCCAACAATGGCGACGAATCTACTCCCGCGGGCGACTTCGCCCGCGCCTACCTCGCCGCCGTCCCCGCCACCATCCGAGGCGGCACCTCGGAGGTACAGCGCAACATCATCGCCACGCGCGGCCTCGGCCTCCCGCGCGGCTAGTGGGGCTCACGCCTCAGCAACCGCTCCCTTACCTGCCGCAACCGAGGCCCCAGCACCTTCCGAGGCGTCACGCTGAGCCCGCGCAGCTGCTGGTGTGCCAACCGCCGAATCCCGATCTCCCGCAGCGGCACCTTCCGCCCGACGTACCCATCCGTCTCCCGCACTTCGATCGCGGCCCGCAGCTCCGAGGCCGTCCACCCCGGGAAGGTCGTATACGCCGACCCCACAAGCTCGGTGAAATGCGCATCCGACCCACCGGTCACCGCGAGCTGGTACCGCTCGCGATTCAGCCGCCGCGCGCGACGCGTGTCCCAGCCGAACGACGTCGGATTCGCCAACTCGATCCCATCGAGGTGCGTATCGGGGTCCTCGTGCCTGAGGTTGGCCTCGAGCGAGCGCCGACCGATCGATCGTGTCAGCATCGAAAACGGATGTGGCACCACCGCCAGCCCGCCCAGCGCGTGAATCTGGGCGACGGTCTCCTCAAGCGATCGAAACGACCGCACCGGCTCTTCGACCCACAACGCCAGCAGATGCCCCTGTCGCGTTGTCACCTCAATCCCGCTCACCAGCTCGAACGAATACATCCCACGCGCATGTACCTCGCGCGCCAGCAGCGCCCCCGCAATGTCATCATGGTCGGTTACCGCCACCACATCGAGCAGGCCGGCTGCCTCCACGCCATCGAAGATCTCGACGGCATCGCCCATCGCATCCCCATGCGACGTGTGTACCTGCAGGTCTGCGCGACCGCGCGTTCGAGGATTCGTCGGTTCTTCGCTCATCGAGGGCCAGTGTAGGTCCTGAGGAGTCGCGCTCGCGCCGGAGTCAGGCCGCGTGTACAAACGACCGAATGCCTGACCAGCCAGCACCACTCGCGATCACCGGCGGCCGTGTCGTCGACCCCGCCACCGGCCGCGACGAAGTCGCCGACGTGGTGATCGAGGATGGCCGCGTTACCCAGGTCGGGCCGGGCGCCGCCGGGATCGCTCCCGGCATCGAACGCATCGACGCGACGGGGCTCGTCGTCACCGCTGGCTTCGTCGACCTCCACGCACATCTCCGTACTCCCGGTCAGTCGCACAAAGAGACGATCGAAACCGGCACGGCCGCCGCCGCGGCCGGCGGCTTCACCACCATCTGCCAGATGCCGAACACCGACCCACCCTTCGATCGTGCCGGACGCGTTAAAGACGCGAACCGCCGAGGCGAAGAAAACGGTCGCATCCGCGTCATCACCGCCGGCACTATCACCCGCAACCGTGAGGGCCGCGAACTCGCCCCGCTGAACGAGCTCGCCGACGCGGGTGCGGTCGCCTTCAGCGATGACGGGGACTTCGTCACCAACACCGCTCTGATGCGCACCGGCTATGAGCGTGCCGCCATCCTCGGCATCCCGATCTCCCAACACTGCGAGGACCCAGCACTCGTCGAAGGTGGCCTGATCCACCTCGGTTCCGTCGCCACCCAGCTTGGCGTCGACGGCCGCCCATCCGGCGGCGAAATCGCCGCCGTCGCGCGCGACATCACCCTCGCTGTGCTCACCGGCGGTCAGGCACACATCCAGCACGTCTCCACCGCCGGTGCGGTCGCCTTGATCCGCGACGCGAAGCAGCGAGGCATCCCCGTTACCGCCGAGGTCACCCCACACCACCTCGTACTTACGCAGCAAGCGCTGCTGCACGTGTCAGGCGACCAGACCTACAACACCGCCGCGAAGTGCAATCCCCCGCTGCGTGAGCAGCGCGACGTTGACGCCTGCGTCGCGGGCCTCGCCGACGGCACCATCGATGCGATCGCCACCGACCACGCCCCGCACCAACCCGACGAGAAGAGTCGCAGCCTCGAGGACTCGCCGCCCGGGATGATTGGCCTCGAGACGGTCGTCCCTTACGTCATGAGCCTGGTCGACTTCGGCTCGATCCAGCTACACACGGTGATCGAGCGACTAACCCTCGGCCCGGTCCGCGCGTTGCGCCTCGACGAGCAACTCGGCCTGTCCGGCCTCGGCACGCTCGGAACGGGCGCCCCCGGCGACGTCACGCTCCTCGACCCCAGCGCCACCTGGACCGTCAGTGTCGACACCCTGCAATCGAAGAGCTACAACACACCACTCATGGGCGAACAGGTCGTCGGCCGCGCCGTCGCCACCATCGCGTCCGGCAAGCTGGTCCACGACGTACGAACCATCGAGGGCGGATCGAATTGACGCCGAACGTCTTGCTGGTTGGCGACACCCACATCCGCGACTGGGACCAGGCCCACCCCGAACTCCGCCGGGCGGTCCGTACCGCCGACATCGCCATCCACGCTGGTGACTGGGTCCACCTCGACACCGTCGCCGGCTTCCAGGCCGAAGCGCAACGCTCCGTCGTCGTGCACGGCAACTCCGACCCCGTCGACCTCCGCGAAGCCCTCCCTTGGCGCGCCGTCCTCGAGGTGGAGGACATCCGCATCGGCGTCACCCACCCCGCCTGGGGCCGCGAAGAGTTTCCGCCGGACCGCCTCTTCCCCGATTTCCCCCCCGAGGAATACGGTCGTCTCGACGCCATCTGCTACGGCCACCTCCACGAAATGGTCGACGAAACCGTGGACAGCGTCCGCTTCGTCAACGGCGGTCAGGGCTACCCCTCCTTCCTCGTCCCGGGCACCGTCGCTTGGCTCCACGTCACCGGCGCAACCGTCGAGGTCGAGTTCGAAGAGTTCGCTCCCGCCGAGTAGACGCGGCTGAGGTAGGCGTCTGCGCTGACGACCTGAGCGAATACGCCGGCTAACCTGATTCGGCACGACAGCAACGCCTCGGGAGCGCCGCGTGACCTCAATCCCCGACCTGCTAGCTGCAGGTCCCACCTACTCCTTGGAGTTCTTCCCGCCCAGGGACGCCAAAGGCGACCGCCAGCTCGCGCGCACCCTCGATCGCTTGATGCCCCTCAACCCTTCGTTCGTCAGCGTCACCTACGGTGCTGGCGGCACCAGCCGCGAACGCACCGGCGAAATCGTCCATGACCTCCGTACCCGCTTCGGCGCGCAAGTCCTCCCGCACCTCACATGCATCGGCCACAGCAAAGACGAAATCCAGCAGCTCCTCGACAGCTACGAGGCCGGAGGCGTCGCTGACCTCCTCGCCCTCCACGGCGACCCCCCGGTCGACGGTCGCATTCTCCCCAAGGGCGACTTCCGCTACGCCGTAGAGCTCGTCGAGTTCGTCCGAGGCCACACCAACTTCTCGATCGGCGTCGCCGCCCATACCGAGGGCCACTTGCTCGCCACGGACCGCCAGAGCGACCGCGACCACCAGGCTGCCAAACTCAAGGTCGCCGACTTCGGCATGACCCAATTCTTCTTCGAAGCTCGCTTCTACGTCGACTTCCTCGAGGACATGGCTGCCCGAGGCGTCACCACCCCCGTCATCCCCGGCGTTATCCCCGTCACCAACTCGCGCCAGGTCAGACGCATGGTCGAAATGGCCGGCGGCACCTTCCCCGCAGACCTCGCGGCTCGCCTCGAAGCGGTCGAGGAACCTGTCGAAGGCCGCGCCATCGGGGTTGAACACGCTGCCACCCTTGCCCGCGAACTGCTGGAGGCTGGTGCGCCGGGCATCCACTTCTACCCAATGAACGGCTGGATGGCCACGACCGAACTCTGGACCGCACTCGGCCTTGTCACGACTTAGAGCCGTCTGCTGACTGGCCGCCCCGGGCTTCTCCCAACAAGGAACGACCGTAGATCTCCATCGTCGGCTCTGGGTGCCACGCGTCGACCTTTGAGCCGTGCAGTCGCCGACGGATGGGAGACAGTCCTTCGGTCCGAGGCGTGTCCTAGCGCGTCCCTGGCGAAGACTCTGATAGTCGTGGTGAGCCATCCGACGTGCTCGCGAAGCGCGTCACGACCGGGGGGCTGAGGGGGCCTCGCCTGTAGGGCGATCGAGCAAGTTGCTGCCCCCGGAGAATAACTGGACGGGCCGAACCCGCAGGGCGATCCGGGCGTGCCCGCATAATCTCCCGTCAGTCAAGCCTGAAAGGAACGGCGGCCAACCCGCCAGCCGTCCGGGGCACGTTCCAGCTCACCTGCGACGCGTAGACGCACCTCTGCTCTGTGGCGAACTACGACGCAACCTCGACATCGTGATGCGAGACATCGCGTGGTAGTCCACACCCCGATGCTCACACGGATCGACATGGACTAAAGTCCGCCCCGCCCGAGGATGCGCATGCAACAAACGATGTCGCACGCCCTCGGCCACCGCGTGACTCGCCCCAGTCGACAGCTTTTCGTCCACTACCACCGTCGCTTCAACTTCGATCGAGTGGCCAATCCAGCGCGCCCGCAGCGCCGCCACCGACTCCATCCCGTTGGCCCTCGCCGCCGCATCTGTGAAGCGCTCCACCAGCACGGGATCGATCGCGTCCGTCAATCGCGTCCACACCTCGCGCCCTGAATGGAAAGCGAGGAACAGTATTCCGAGGGAGATTAACAACCCCACCAGCGGGTCAGCGAGCGGGAACCGGGCAGCAACACGGCCAGCCCCGACCGGCACCGCCAACGACGTTAGCCCATCGGCACGAGCGTGTTGCCCGTCGGCGATCAGCGCTGCCGAGCCGATCTCTCCACCGATCTGGATCCGAAAACCAGCGACCGCCTCGTTTCCGGCGAACCCCACGATCGCCACGCCTACCACCAGCCACAGCCGCTGCACCTCGTGCAGGTTCACCAACCGCGAAATGCTCTCGTACCCAATCCAGAGGCCGCTCACGAGGATCATCACCACGATGAACGCCTCGGCTCCTCGAGGCGGCCATGCCCGAACGAGTAGTGCGCGCTGGTGCCTCGCCTGCCGAGGACGAACGCGACCCAGAGTGGGATCGATGTCGCCGCATCCGTGAAGTTGTGCGCGGTGTCGGCCAGCAGCGCGACGCTGCCGGTGAGCGCGAGGATCGCCAGTTGCAGCACGGCGGTGGTCCCGAGGCCCGCGAGCCTGACTTTGGTCGCCCAGATTCCGCGCTCATGTGTCTCGAACGCAGAGGTCGTCTCACTGTCGGGGTGATGGTGGGAAATCGGCACCAGGTGATCGGCGCGATGCAGAAAGGTGCGAAGCCGTCCGCGCGGCTCGGCGGGGTGGTGGTGATACTCGGAGGGTGGGTCGCCGTGGTCGCTGCTCATTGATCGAACGTAGGGCGCGGTCAGCCTTCAACGAGGGTCACGGTCGAAGATGCGAATCCTCGCGATTCAGCCGTCATCTTCCGGCCAACGAGGCAATGAACGGACGGGAGCGTTAGCGCGTCTTCTCGCGCGCTGGCTCATAGTTCAGGTTCGCCGCGAGCCACCGCTCCGCCTCGTCGACCGGCCATCCCTTACGCCGCGCGTAGTCCTCGACCTGGTCGCGCTCGATCCGCCCTACCCCGAAGTACCGCGCCTCGGGATGTCCGAAGTACCACCCACTGACCGAGGCGCCCGGCGACATCGCAAAGCTTTCGGTCAGCGAAATCCCCGCGGTTGCCTCAGCCTCGAGCAGGTCGAACAGCGTCGCCTTCTCCGTGTGATCCGGGCACGCTGGGTACCCCGGTGCAGGCCGAATCCCCTGGTATCGCTCAGCGATCAACGCCTCGTTGCCCAGTTCTTCGTCGGCCGCGTAGCCCCACAACTCGCGCCGCACGCGCTCGTGTATCCGCTCCGCGATCGCTTCCGCGAGCCGGTCAGCCAGCGCCTTCAGCATGATCGCCTGGTAGTCGTCGTGATCCGCCTCGAACCGCGCAACGTGCTCCTCGATGCCGATCCCAGCGGTCACGGCGAAGCCACCGAGGTAGTCCGCCACGCCCGCATCTGTCGGCGCGACAAAGTCCGCCAGCGCCAGGTTCTCGCGCTCGCGATCCGCGTTCACCTGCTGCCGCAACGTGTGCACCGTCGCCAGCACCTCGTCACGATCCTCCGAGGCGTACAGCCGGATGTCGTCGCCCGCCGCGTTCGCGGGCCAGAACCCCACCACTGCCCGAGCGGTCAGCCACCGCTCGTCGACGATCAACTTCAGCATCGCGCGCGCATCGTCATACACCTCGCGCGCTGATTCTCCGACGACCGGGTCATCGAGGATCTGCGGGAAGGTCCCGGCGAGTTCCCAGGTCTGAAAGAACGGCTTCCAGTCGATCCGTTCGACCAACTCGTCGAGCGGGTAGTCCTCGAACACCGTCACGCCAGGCGCCGCGGGCTCCGGCGGCGTGTAGTCGCTCCAGTCGATCGCCGCGTGCAGCTCCCGTGCGCGCTCAATCGGATGCCGCTTGACCTCTTCGCGCCGCCCGAGGTGCCGCTCACGCGCCACCTCGTACTTATCGCGTGTTGTCTCGACGAACCCGTCGTGCGCCGTCGGCGAGAGCAGGTTCGAGGCCACGCCGACCGCCCTCGATGCGTCCTGCACGTAGATCACCGGCCCGTCGTACTGCGGTTCGATCCGGACGGCGGTGTGCACCAGGCTCGTTGTCGCCCCGCCGATCAGTAACGGCAGGTCGAGCTCGCGTCGCTGCATCTCGCTCGCGAACTGCACCATCTCATCCAGGCTCGGCGTGATCAGGCCGGACAGCCCGATCAGGTCGGCTTCCTCCTCGCGTGCAACGTCGAGAATCTTCGCCGCGGGAACCATCACACCGAGGTCGATCACGTCGTAGTTGTTGCACTGCAACACCACGCCAACGATGTTCTTCCCGATGTCGTGGACATCGCCCTTCACCGTCGCCATCACGATCTTGCCGTTCTTCCGGCTCGCGCCGTCGCGGAGCTGCGCTGCCTCGATGAAGGGCACGAGGTGTGCGACTGCCTTCTTCATCACGCGCGCACTCTTCACTACCTGCGGGAGGAACATCTTCCCCTCGCCGAACAGATCGCCCACCACGCTCATGCCCTGCATCAGCGGACCCTCGATCACCTCGAGCGGGTGGTCAACGGTCAGGCGGATCTCCTCGACGTCGTCGACGACGTATTCGTCGATCCCGTTCACGAGGGCATGCGTCACACGCTCGTTGAGCGAGAGTCCACGCCATGACAGGTCTTGCACACGCTCGGCGCGCTTCGTGCCGGAAAAGTCCTGTGCGACCTCGAGCAATCGGTCAGTCGCGTCGGAACGGCGGTTGAAGAGCACGTCCTCGATCCGCTTGAGCAGGTCGGCGGGGATCTGCTCGTACACCGGCAACGCGCCGGCGTTGACGATTGCCATATCGAGGCCCGCGCGGATCGCGTGGTAGAGAAACACGGCGTGCATCGCCTCTCGCACCGCGTTGTTCCCGCGGAACGAGAACGAGAAGTTCGAGACGCCGCCGGACACGTGCACGTACGGCAGCTGTTCCTTGATCAGGCGTGTCGCCTCGATGAAAGCGACTCCGTATGCGTTGTGTTCTTCGATCCCGGTCGCGACCGCAAAGACGTTCGGGTCGAAGATGATGTCCTCGGGCGGGAAATCAATCTCGTCGAGGAGCAGTCGGTACGCGCGCTCGCAGATCGCGAACTTCCGTTCCGCGGTCTCCGCCTGGCCCTCCTCGTCGAACGCCATCACCACCACGGCCGCGCCGTAGCGCTTCACCTTGCGCGCCTGTTCGAGGAACGGACCCTCGCCCTCCTTCATGCTGATCGAGTTCACGATCGCTTTACCGGAGACGTTCTTCAGCCCGGCTTCGATCACCGACCACTTCGAGGAGTCCAGCATGATCGGTACGCGGCTGATGTCGGGCTCCGCGGCGATCAGCCGCAGGAACCGCACCATCGCGGTCTCGGAGTCCAGCAGCCCCTCGTCCATGTTGATGTCGAGAATCTGAGCACCGCTCTGCACCTGCTGACGCGCGACCTCCACGGCCTTGTCGTAGTCGTCGTTCGCGATCAGCTTCCGAAAGCGCGCCGAACCAGTGACGTTCGTGCGCTCGCCGATGTTGATGAACGAGGCGATCGGTTGGTCAGGCGCGAGCTCGTCGGTCGTCGCTTCCGAGGCGTCAGTCAAGAAACGACCTCGAACGCGTCGATCCCCGCGAGCCGCATCCGACGATCCACGTCGGGTACCGCACGCGGCGCGTGCGCGGAGACCTTTGAGGCGATCTGGCGGATGTGCTCTGGCGTCGTCCCGCAGCAACCGCCGACGATGTTCACCAACCCCGACTCGGCCCACTCGTTGAGGTGACGCGCCGTGATCTCCGGCGTCTCGTCGAACTCACCGAGGTCATTTGGCAGCCCCGCGTTCGGGTACGCAGCGATCGGTACCTCGGCTACGCGCGCCAGTTCGAGCACGCTCGACCGCAGTTCTTCCGCGCCGAAAGCGCAGTTCAGCCCGACCGCCAGTGGCTTCGCATGGCGGATCGAGTTCCAGAACGCATCGACGGTCTGCCCGGAGAGGTTGCGTCCGGAGAGGTCGGTCGCGGTCCACGACAGGATGATCGGTAGCTCGAGTCCTAACTCCTCACGCAATTCCTCGACCGCGACTACTGCGGCCTTCGCGTTCAGCGTGTCGTAGATCGTCTCGATCAGCAGGATGTCAGCGCCGCCATCCACGAGGCCACGCGCCGCCTCGACGTAACCGTCCTTCAGCGGGTCGAAGTCGATCCCTCGCAGTCCGGGGTTCGACACCTCGATCGCGACAGACGACGTCTTGTTCGTCGGCCCCATCGATCCAGCCACCCACCGCGGTTTGTCCGGTGTCTGCTCGGTCCACGCGTCGGCGCGCTCTCGCGCCAGGCGCGCACCCGCGAGGTTCAACTCGTAGCACTCGCCGTCGAGCCGGAAGTCCTCCTGCGTGACGGACGTCGAGGTGAAGGTGTTCGTCGTGCCGATATCCGCGCCGGCCTCGAAGTAGGCGTCGTGCACTTCGCGCACGATGTCCGGCAGCGTGATGTTCAGCACGTCGACGTCGTTCTTCAGCGACAGCGGGTGATCCGCGAACCGCTCACCGCGGTAGTCAGCCTCTTCGAGGCCCTTGCCCTGCAGCAGCGCCCCCCACGACCCGTCGATCACGAAGATGCGATCGCGCATCATGTTGTGCAGCGTCTGGAGCCGCTCAGTTCGGTCCATCACACCTTCCTCTCGAGTTCGCTGTCCCACCTATTGAGGGTCGGTGACTTGGCGGTTAAGGATAGCTGCCGCGTCTAGTCACCGCCTGTACGATGACTGCGTGAATACCTCACTCCGCGTCGGAATCGTGACCGTCTCCGACCGCGCCAGTTCCGGCGAGTACGAAGACCTCGGTGGCCCCGCCGTCGTCGAGTGGCTACAGACAGCGATCGCCTCCGAGTGGGAGCCCGTCACCATCCTCGTACCGGATGAGCAACAACTAATCACGTCCGCGCTGCGCACGCTGGTCGACGACGAGCACTGCCAGCTCGTCTTTACCACCGGCGGCACCGGCCCCGCCCCGCGCGACGTCACCCCCGAAGCCACCCTCGAGGTCGCCGATCGGGTGCTCTCCGGCTTCGGCGAACTCATGCGCGCGGTGTCGCACCAGTACGTCCTCACCGCCGCGCTATCGCGCCAGCTTGGCGTCACCCGCGGCAGCTCGCTGATCCTCAACCTCCCCGGAAACCCGAAGGCGCTCGCCCAGATCCTCGAGGGCATCTTCGGCGCCGTTCCGGACGCCGTCTCCCTCCTCGGCGGTCCTGCCATCGAGGTTACCGCCACCGTCGTCGGCGGCACTACCTCGCCCGGCCCGCTCCACCGTCCAAGCTGATGCAGCCCGCCTCGCTCGGCCGAGCGGTCGTGCCATGACCGGCTCACCCGTCACTCGAGTCATCGACTGTCACGTCGCGCGCGAGACTAGCGAGGGCCTCGAGTTCCTGCTCCTGCGCCGCGCACCCGGTCGCGCCGACGCGGGCCGCTGGCGGATTGTCACCGGCAAGATTGAAGACGGCGAAACCGCCTGGCAGGCCGCGCTCCGCGAACTACGCGAAGAAACCGGATTCGAGCCGTTCCGCTTCTTCGCAGTCCCCTACATCAACCAGTACTACGAGTGGCAGCACGACCGCATCAACGCTATCCCGGTGTTCGTCGCGCTGGTCGACGACGGCTCGCCTGTCCTCGACAAGGAGCACACCGACTTCCGCTGGCTGCCGGTCACCGAGGCGGTTGCGAGCCTCTTATGGCCCGGCCAGCGCGACGGCTTGCTTGCCGCGAACGCGCTCCTCACCGACGACGGAGACGCGTCCGAGGAACTCGACCTCGAGTTCCCTACCCGCTCCAAAGACTGACCGGCTAAATTCCGCTCACCATAGGTAACCGCGAAATTGGTATCCTTCGTTATAGCCGTGCAATCTCTCCGGTCTCCATAACCCAAAGAAAAGAGTCAACGTGGTTATCGAACTAGCCGCGATTCCAGACGTGCAGTCACTGCCGGACACGCGGAACTTGTCGATCGATCGTGTCGGGATCCGCGACATCCGTCAGCCGGTCCGCATCACTGATCGCTCTGGCGAAGAACATCACACCGTCGCGACCTTCGGCATGTTCGTGCGGCTCGCCCCCGAGGTGAAGGGCACCCACATGTCCCGCTTCGTCGAGATTCTCGAGGAGCACTCGGGCGTCTACTCGCTCGCCACGTTCCCTGAGCTGGTCCGCGAAGTCGCTGCGCGCCTCGAATCCGACCACTGCGAAGTCGAGATGCACTTCTCCTACTTCATGAAGAAGGCCGCGCCCGTCACTGGCGTGACCTCCAGCCTCGACTTCGAAGTGATGCTCGCAGTGGTCCTCGATGGCGACCAGATCACCGAGCAGCTCCGCGTTCAGGTTCCGGTCACCAGCCTCTGCCCGTGCTCGAAGGCGATCTCCGAGTACGGCGCGCACAACCAGCGCAGCCACATCATCGCGACCGTCGAGCTGGATGATACCTTCTGGCTCGAAGACCTGATCGAACTGCTCGAGGACAAGGGCTCCTGCCAGCTCTACCCGGTGCTCAAGCGCCCTGACGAGAAGTTCGTCACCGAGCAGGCCTACGAGAACCCGAAGTTCGTCGAAGACATCGCCCGTGACGTCGCCCTCGCCTTCAACGAGGACGATCGCATCGACCGCTTCCACGTCACCGTCGAAAACTTCGAATCGATCCACAACCACTCCGCGTTCGCGGAGATCACCGGCGGCGTCCCAGAGCCGACCGAGACGGCTGCACGGTTCGCGAACGGCGGGAGCGCGAACGGCTCGAATGGGAATGGGGCGCACTAGTCGGCAGATTTACACTGCCGGTTCGAGCGCCCGTATGCCGCTCTCGGTGGTTGTCGTCGCTAGTGCCCGACGGCCACGTGGCCTGATGTCTCCTGGTGCAGCTTCTCGGCGTGCCGGTTCAACCCGACGAGTTCGGCGGTGATGCCGCGGGCCGCGAACTTGGTCACTACCGCGTCTAGCGCGACCACCGCCGAGGTGTCCCAGATCCGCGCGGCGCTGAGGTCGATCTCGACGTGCTTCACCTTCACCGCGTCGTAGTCGAACGCGTGCACCAGGTCGTTGGTCGAGGCGAAGAATAGTTCGCCTCGGACCGCGTACAGCCGCGCCGCGTTGTTTGGGTCGAGCACACTGATCACGTTGATCACGTGCGAGAACTGTCGAACGAAGAACACCGTTGACAGGATCACACCCGCGCCCACGCCGTAAGCCAGGTTGTGGGTAACCACGACGACTGCCACCGTCGCCAGCACAACGGCAGTCTCGGTCCGCGGCATCGACCGCAGCGTCTGGAAGCGGACGCTGCCCCAGTCGAACGTGCCGATCGCCACCATAATCATCACCGCGACCAGCGCCGCCATCGGGATCTGCGCGACGAGATCGCCCAGCACCAAGATCAAAATCAGCAGGAAGACCCCGGCCGCCATCGTGGAGAGCCGCGTGCGGCCCCCCGAGCGGTGATTGATCATCGACTGCCCGATCATCGCGCAGCCCGCCATGCCACCGACGAAGCCGGTGAGAATGTTGGAGATCCCTTGGCCGCGAGATTCGCGGTTCTTGTCGGAGCTGGTGTCCGTTAGGTCGTCGAGAATCTGTGCCGTCAACAGCGACTCCAGTAGCCCGACCAGCGCAAGCGTGATCGAGTATGGGAGAATTACGATCAAGGTGTCGAGCGTGAACGGGACATCGGGCAACGCGAGACTCGGCAGCGACCCCGGCAGTTCGCCCATGTCGCCTACGGTCGGTAACGAAATGTCGAACGCGATCGCCGCACCAGCGAGGACGACGATCGCCACCAGCGGTGATGGCACCGCCTTCGTGAACCGCGGCAGACCGTAGATGATCGCCAACCCGACCGCGATGAACCCGAAGTTCATCTGGACCTCGGTCGAGGTCCAGATATCCTCGGTCAGCAGGATGTGGGGCACCTGCGCGAGGAAGATCAAGATCGCCAGGGCGTTCACGAAGCCGACCATCACCGTGCGCGGGATGAACCGCATCACGTTACCGATGCCCAGGTAGCCCAGCCCTACTTGCAGCACGCCTGCCAGCACGGTCGCCGCGAGCAGGTGCCCGACGCCGTACTCCTCGACGAGCGACACCACCACGAGGGCCATCGCACCGGTTGCGGCCGAAATCATCCCCGAGCGGCCACCCGCCAGCGAGATGATGATCGCAATCGAGAACGAGGCGTAGAGACCGACCTTGGGGTCGACGCCAGCAATGATCGAAAAGGAAATCGCCTCCGGGATCAGCGCCAGCGAGACCACCAGGCCAGAGAGCAGGTCCGCGCGAGGGTGGGTTAACCACTCGGAATACGCGGAGGTGCGCCAACGACGCACAGGAATAGAAGGTCGAGCCGCAGACAAACTTCTAGAGGTCACGGGCACCCTTGCTGAGCGTTTTCGAGAACGCCAAGCAGCACTGGGCGCATTACAAGCGTAAGAGGTGCCGGGCTACCACGCATCCGGAGAACCCGGGGCGAGCGGCTCATTTCCCGGGGGTGGCGCTCGCCCCGGTGTGCTGTGACCGTGCGGCAATGCGCTGTTCCACGCCCGCTGGGGCACGTAGGCTTCGCTTCAAGAAGCGTGGCACGGACGCCGGCAGAAGAGGATGTCCTTGACGTACACCCAGCCGAGCGTCGAACGCATGCAGGTCGTCGGCCGCATGCTGCTAACCCAGTCTCAGTGCGAATCTGCCCCCGGCTACGTGTGGCTCGGAAACGGCATCTGCAAGATCACTATCTCGGATGGCGACATCGAGCTATAGCGCACAGTTCAATCAACGCGAACGGCCACCGTTGGGTGCCCGTTTTCGATCCGCACTCAGAACCGGTATACGTGTGAGGTAACCTAGATTTGCACTACGTGTGCCGAACACCCGAGGATCCAGCCATGAAAGCCGCCATCTACCAGGGTGCCCAACGCTTCGAGGTCAAAGACATCCCGCGCCCGCAGCCCGGCTCCGGCCAGCTCCTCGTCAAGATCAACCGCTCCGCCATCTGTGGCACCGACGTCCACGCCTTCATGTACGACATCGCGCCCGCTGGCTCCGTGATCGGCCATGAGATCGCCGGCGAGGTCGCCGAGGTCGGTCTAGACGTCGAGGGCTGGTCGGTCGGCGACCGCCTCGTCGCCGGTGGCGGCGACCATCCCGAGGGCCAGCAATCGCCGATGCGCACCGACCCACGCTACAACTACCGCACGATGGGCTTCCCCGGCGGCGCAACCGGCGGCTACGCCGAGTACCAGCTCCTCCCGGCCTGGCGGCCCACCCGCATCCCGGACAACGTCCCCGATGCCGCAGCCGCGCTGACCGAGCCCGCCTCGGTCGCCGTCCACGCGCTTCGACGCTCCGCGGTGAAACTCGGTGACACCGTCGTCGTCCTCGGCGCCGGCCCGATCGGCATGCTCGTCACCCAGGCCGCCCGCGCCGCAGGAGCCTCGCGCGTGATCGTCTCGGAGCCCGCCCCCGCCCGTGCCGAAGCCGCGCTACGCCTCGGTGCTTTCGAGGTCATCAACCCACTCGAGGAAGACGTCGTCGCTCGCGTCGTCGAACTGACTGACGGCCATGGCGCGGAGGTGATCTT
>Ga0115002_10005202_pt1 | contig 15423 bp, 13 predicted proteins | sample ArcticOcean_MG_C_8_FD_89576 | JGI IMG/M metagenome (GOLD analysis project Ga0115002, IMG submission 89576) | Marine microbial communities from western Arctic Ocean - ArcticOcean_MG_CB11_86 | ecosystem: Environmental > Aquatic > Marine > Oceanic | place: Arctic Ocean: Canada Basin | collected... | reverse complement strand
TGTAGGTGTTGGCAAAGGTGAAACCGTTCTAGTTTTACGCCAAGGTGCTGCAGCCGCATTGGTCCTCAACGTCAAACTACCCGCCGTGCGCTCTGTTATTGTCGGTGTCGTAGATCACATCGACATCACCTGTCCAGATCCACAAGCTATGAACCAAGAATCTGCCACAACGACACCAGCCATCTAAACTTTTTGTTAAACAACATATCTGTTGATGATTCTTTTTTGATCTCATTTTTTGTCATTGCTTTTAACGTTTGATGCTCGACTTTTCCAAAAGGTGACTTCCCTCATGAACCTCCACCAAGCCAAAATTGACATCGTTGAAGCAGGTCGCCGTGTTTTCAGCCAAGGGTACGTGGCCTCAAACGACGGCAATATTTCGTGCCGAATTGATGACGACCGCATCCTGACCACACCCACAGGCGTGTCCAAAGGGTTTCTCAAGGTTGAAGACCTATGTATCGTTGACATGGACGGCAAACTTATCAGTGGTCAAAACCGACCATCATCCGAAATTGGCATGCACATCTTCCTGTATCAACAACGCCCCGATATGCGTGCGGTGGTTCATGCACACCCTCCGACAGCAACGGGGTTCGCTGTAGCAGGCATCCCACTTTCAGCATGTGTCTTGCCCGAAGTCATCATCACCTTAGGGTCCATTCCCCTAGTAGGTTACGGCACACCGGGTGGGCCTGAAATTTCTGAACCCATCAAACAATATGTAAAAGATTACGACGCCTATTTACTCGAAAACCACGGCGCCACCACCATTGGCACCGATGTGATGAATGCCTACTACAAAATGGAAACCATGGAGCACTTCGCAAAAATCCTCTTTGTCGCAAAACAGCTCGGTGGATTTAACGAACTCAATGGTGAACAAGTGGCCAAACTCATCGCCATTCGCGATCGCATGGGCATTCGCGGCCCTGAACCAGCCTGCGACATTCCCGATGCACCACGCACCACACTTGCAACAAATGGCGGCATACCAACCCTGCGCACCAAAAGCGCAGGCGGGTCCGACGCTTCTGCCTCAGGCCAATCAACAGACGATTTGGTTGCAGAAATTACCCGCCGGGTCTTAGCAGAATTGAAAAAATAAAAACGTTTTTGGTTATCAATATATTGTAAAAAAGGGAGGCCGGGAACTGACCCGGTCTCCCTTTTTCATTGACAGAAACCAGCGATTGTGGCCATGTTTCATCATCCTAAGTTTGTCTCATTAATAGCCTGATGATAGGGTTTTCCATGAAAATTCTCGTAGCAAATGTCGGTTCCACATCCTTCAAATACCGCTTGTTTGACATGGCAGATGAATCCGTACTCGCCGAAGGCCGCCTTGAACGCATTGGCAGCCCCCTATCGCCCATTGCCCACCACATAGGGAGTCACAAGGTTGTAACCAAGCAAACATTGCCCAACTACCCATCTGCCATTCGCGATGTTATCACACGTCTCACAGACCCCAATACAGGCGTATTAACCGATCTTTCTGAGCTCAGCGCCGTGGGTTTCAAAACCGTTCACATGCGCGGCGAATCGGGCACCTACCGTCTCACAGAAGACATACTACAACGCATGGCAGACTACAACGACTTGGCACCTGCACACAACCCCCCATACATTCAAGCCATTCGTATCTTCGCAGAACTTTATCCCAACCTCCCGCTTGTCGGATTATTTGAACCCGCCTTTCACACCACCCTTCCCGACTATGCATATATCTATGGGGTGCCTTATGAATGGTATGAAAAATATGGCGTTCGCAAATACGGCTTTCACGGCGCATCCCACCGTTATGTTGCCCAACAAGTACCTCAACTGCTCAATCGCGACCCAAATAATCTGCGTATCATTTCTTGTCACTTAGGTGGCAGTGCATCTATGTGTGCCATCAAAAATGGCCAATCTATCGACACCACCATGGGCTTCTCCCCCCAAGATGGCTTGCTCAATAGCACCCGCAATGGATCCCTCGATCCCTTTATTATTCCCTTTATGATGGATCGCGAAAATCTCAGCACACAAAACATTCGCGATATCCTCTCTAACGAAAGCGGGCTTTTGGGTATCTCTGGTGTCAGTGGCGACGTACGCGATCTTGAAGCAGCCATCCAAAAAGGCAATGACCGCGCCCGTCTCGCCCTCGATGCTTTTTGTTATGGTGCCAAAAAAGAAATCGGCGCATTCACCGCCGCCATGGGGGGCTTAGATGCAATCGCATTTGCAGGCGGCATTGGCGAACGAGGTGCTGGTGTGCGCAAACGCATTTGTGAAGGCCTGGAATTTATGGGCATACATCTCGACATGTCATTAAACGAAAACGCCCCCGACGAAGGCATCATCTCCACCCCCAACAGCACGGTCAAAATACTCATCGTCAAAACCGACGAAGAACGCATCGTCGCACAAGCCACCGTTGAATACCTTAAACAGCACAAATGACAAAAGCCTTCGCGGCTTCGCGTGAGATCAAACAGGCATCATTTTACCTCCAAGGTCTGTCGTCCACCGTCCACCACCGTCTCACTGGTCTTATCTTATATGCCCCAACTCATCACCATACTCACCATCTGCCTTCTGAGCCAAACCTCAGCATGGGGTTATGATCGCGATCTTTGGGCCAGTTTTCCCAGCATGAACTATGTTACAGGCTTGGCCCAAAGCAACGAAGCCATCTATGTGGCCACCACAGGAGGCATTCGCCGTTATGACCGATTTGCCCAAAAGTGGTTGTCTCCGCTTACCAAACGCGATGGGTTGCCCGACAACCGTGTGCAAAGCATCATATTTGATCCCAATGCAAGAGAGTTATGGTTTGACACCCCCTCTGGACCTGGGCGTTGGTTAGAAGGGCTACAAACAATTTTTTTAGGAGGTGGCCCTCCCCAACAAAGCCTCCAACCCCGCACGCGCACGCGTATGCCCCCAATTGTGCCCCCATTTGGTTATTACGTAGAAAACAACCGCATCATTGGCCCTCGCCAAGACTTTGCCATTACCCAAACCTTGATCGACAATTGGAATAATCTTTGGATAGCCACCTGGGGTTTGGGTGTGGGCATGGCAAATCTCAACGATCAGCAACTTCATTTTGACCAGTTTGGCCCCATCGAAGAAAATGTCACAGCCTTGGCCATAGATGGCAACACCATCTGGGTGGGGGGCGAAGACACCTACCGTGCCCCAGCACGCGGCATCTCGCGCTATGATCGCAACACCCAAAAGTGGGAATATTTTGAAGCCGCACACCTCATCGGGCTTGAAAACCCTCAAATTAGAACCATCCTAACCGACAGTACCACAGTTTGGTTTGGCACCCACAAAGGCCTGATGCGGTATAATAAACAGCTAAACCGCTGGTTAACATACCGCGACACAAAACAGTGGGGGCGCGTCAATGCCTTGGCCAAAGATCGGCACATCCTCTGGATTGGTTCAGAACGCGGGTTGGCACTGTTAGATACACGTGCCGACTCACTCGATCGTGTTTCTGGCAGCGAACAAGCCATTATTAACGCCATGGCAACAGGGTCGAGCCATATTTGGGCTGGCACCGAAACAGGGTTATACAAATGCGCCCGTGGCAGTCGAACCTGGCGTGTTATGTCTGATGAACAAAATTTCTCCAAACGGTCCATTCGTGCACTGGCCATGCACGACAGCACACTCTGGATAGCGACCGAAAACCCCTCCACTTTGTTATGCCACCATATAGATAGCAATACTTGGCAAGAATATCCCTTGGCCGAAATTGCGGGCAGTCAAGGTGTGAGCATTGCAGTAAATGACAAACATGTGTGGATTTCTTCCGATCAAGGCGCCTTTCTCTTTGAAAAGTCACGACATCTCTGGACGCGTTATCACACAACAGAAGGCTTGATACATGAACGTGTACAAGCCATTTTGCTAGACCAAGATGACATTTGGTTTGGAACAGGCGAAGGATTAAGCCGTTTTCATGGGACAGGTGCATTTTTAGAATAAAAAAATGAGAATATGCAAAAGCTGAATCTTGTGCCAAAAACAAGCCACATGTATTAAATCCTTTAAAACCATGCACATATGATTCATTAGGCAGGCTATCTCATGTAAAAAAAAGCGTGACACCGCCCCCAGTTTTTGTTACTTTTGCATGTCGTAAGGTATTCGTATTCACACGATTTTTGAGTAGATCGGCACATCCTGCAATGAACACACGACTGCCAAATGCTTGTTCTACACATAGCACATTAAAACGCAGTATCATCATACAAGCGGTTGATCCAAGCCCATGGGGTTTTAAAGATCACCGCTTTCCTTTTGTCTATTGGAAAATATGAATTCAGCACTCGGGCTCATCGAAATGATGGGTTTTGTTGGCGTTATAGAAGCAGCAGATGCCGCAGTTAAAGCGGCAGATGTTGAGTTATCAGCAGTAGAAAAAATAGATGGCGGTATGGTTTACATTCGCCTAAGCGGTGATGTGGGTGCCGTCCTAGCAGCCGTTGAGGCAGGACGTTATGCAGCACAGCAACTGGGTACACTCGTGGCCGCTCATGTGATACCCAACCCACATGAAGATTTGGTGCGCCTCTTCAATTTAGACAGCAACCAAACAAGTGCATCCTCAGAAAATTTAGAAGATCTATCGGTTCATCGTCTGCGTCAAATTGCTCGCGAAACACCAGGCTTGTCCATTCAAGGGCGTGAGATCTCTCGCGCCAACCGCGAACAACTCTTAAATGAGTTGCGCCCCACCAAAGGCGACTCGGAGTAAAACGATGGAAACAGAATCTCTTTGGGGAAAAGTAAAACAAAGTCTGCGTGACGGTGCAGCAACCGCCGCAGAAAAAGCCGAGCATTACGGCAAATTGAGCCGTGCCCGACTCGACATGGCACGTACGCGCCACGCCATTCACGATGCCTTTACAGAACTCGGTGGTCAAGTTTACAGCCTACTAGAACAAGATGTCGATGCCGTTATTGGTCAAGATGATGGCATCAAAGATCAAGTTCAAACCATAAAAGACCTCGAGGCACAGCTTCAAGATCAAGAAGAAGAATTTACCGCTTTACAAGACAACAACACAACCGATGCGTCAGAAAACGATTCAGAGTAATTAGTATCAATCGCTTTCTTGGCGCATTTTTTGGTAGTGTATAAGTAAGGCAGTTCATATGTGATTCATAAAATGTATATTGTGCGTCACCAAACTTGGAACAGGAGGCCCTTATGTAGTTCCCCACAAGTTTAACGCAGTAACTCCGTAATTCCGTTCGTCGATATCCTTTTGTGAATTAACCCGCAAATCACCCGCACTGAACTCCCCAGTGCGAACAAGGAGAGGCTGACGAGTGTCAAGACTAGCTAAAAGACCTTACGCACGCGAAGATGAGTCGTTAGATCAATATCTTCAAGAAATTGGTGAAGTAAATCTTCTTACTGCAGATGAAGAAGTTGCTCTGGCCAAACGCATAAAGAAGGGCGATCATGATGCCCTCGAAAAATTGACCAAAGCCAATCTACGTTTTGTAGTAAGTGTCGCCAAACAATATCAAAATCAGGGCCTTTCAATGGGTGACCTGATTAATGAAGGCAATCTCGGGCTCATCAAAGCAGCCAAACGTTTTGATGAAACCAAAGGATTTAAATTTATATCTTATGCTGTGTGGTGGATTCGGCAAGCCATTTTACAGGCACTTGCCGAACAATCGCGCATCGTACGTTTGCCCCTTAATCGTGTGGGTGCGTTGCACAAAATTGGCAAAGCATCCAGCGGTTTAGAGCAAGAGTACGGTCGTGAACCCAGCCCCAGTGAAATCGCTGATGAACTCGATATGAGCGATTTCGAAGTAAGGGATACGCTCAAAATTTCCAGCCGTCACCTGTCTCTTGATGCCCCGTTTAATGAAGGCGAAGACAACAGCTTGCTCGACGTGCTCGAAGATGGCCTGCAGCGATCGCCCGATGAAACGCTTTTAGACGACTCGTTACGCCGAGAAATTGAAAAAGCATTGGCTACACTCACGCCACGTGAGGCCGAAGTAATTACCTTATACTTTGGCATCAACCGTGAGCAGCCCTTAACGCTTGAAGAAATTGGAGAGCGTTTTGGTCTCACCCGCGAAAGGGTACGTCAGATCAAAGAAAAAGCATTGCGACGTCTGCGTCATACATCTCGCAGCCGCCCACTCAAATCTTATCTGCTGTAACCCTCGCATTTAGCAAGATCAATAGGCCACAAATGGGACTCCCCTTTGTGGCCTATTTTTTTGTTTTCCCATCTGCATTTTTTTCAAGATGTTGCGCTTGACGGCCTCTTTCAAAACCTTTACATTACAGGTCTTAAATTTCGCATCATTCACATTTTTTAACTTCAGGAGGTCTTTATGTCCAACACACGTTTGACCAACCTGCTTATGGGGCTTGTTGCCATTTTACTATTGGCCAATTTGTTCCGCCCAGCATTTGAACCCACCACAGCCTTTGCCGCCGATGATGATGGCAACGAAGCGGTGTCTCTAACAGGCACTGGCGCCAATGCTTGGATACTCAAAGGCAACAAGATTTATTACATCAAGTTTGAGCAACAGTATGAATCCATCCGCATTTATGGCCCAGAAGAACTCGAACGATAATGGTGCTGCAAAGGTTATATTGTGTTTGAATATTGCGGCGTTATCCATGTTCATTCTACCTATTCAGATGGCTCGGGCAGTGTCCCGACCATTCTGAATGCTGCCCACACGTCCCAGCTCGACTTCCTCATCCTAACCGATCACAATTCCCTAAAGGCTCGAGCGGAAGGGTGGGAAGGGTGGCATGGCAATACATTGCTCATCGTCGGCGACGAAGTGTCTGGTAGGCGGGGTCATTGTCTTGCAATGGGCACCCAACAACGCGTGAATCATCGCCAGAACCACCAAGATATTCTCCACGACATTCACCATCAAGGTGGGCTTTCTTTTATTGCGCACCCGCATGGCACATACCGTCCCCTATTTAAAGAACGTAATCATTCTTGGGGCGATTGGAGCGCCGATGATTTTACGGGTTTAGAGCTCTGGTCGTACATGTTCGACTGGGTACAAGATTTTCGGTATTATCGCTTTTGGAACCACTATCGATATCCCAATCGATATATTACCGGACCAGATCCACAAACCTTGCAAAAATGGGATCAAATCTGTCAAAAGCGTCCATGCGTTGCCATAGGCGGCATAGACGCACACGCGCGCAAATACAGTCCCTTGCCTCTTGTTGTGTTTCCTTATGAAAATGCCTTCCTTACATTGCATACACGCATATTCCTCAATAAGCCGCTCACCGGGTCCAAACAAGAAGACATAAGCGCAATTTTACAAGCACTCCAACAAGGACATTGTTATATCTCATATGACGGTCTCGTTTCAGGAGCAGGGGTGCGGTTTCAAACCTCAGACGGCCATCTTATGATGGGGGATGAAGCAACCTTTGAAGGCCCTGTAAATATTGACATCCAATTGCCTCTAAAAGCAGACCTTAACATTATACACAACGGCCAAACAATCGCACATCACCAAACACAAAGCCATACATTTCAAGCCAAACAACCGGGTGTTTATCGGGTTGAAGCCCGTATACAAGATTCCCCTTGGATTTATACCAACCCCATTTATTTGAGGGCACAATGAACAACTTTGCACAACGCAACCGTCTGGTTGCCACGCTGGTCACAATATGTACCAGCATCGTGTATTTATCTACGCTTGCACCTACCGTTGCGTTCTGGGATTGTGGTGAATTTATCACCACATCCTACATATTTGGTGTACCACACCCACCTGGTGCACCGCTTTACACCTTACTGGGTCGCCTTTTCTCAATGTTGCCCTTTGGTGAAATTGCCTTTCGAGTCAATTTGCTCTCTGCAGTATCGGGCATTGCCACGGTCTTATTGATTTACTTGTGTACCGTTCGCTTGCTGGCCAATTGGCTTGATCGCAGCAATACCCAACACCAAATTGCTATCTTTACAGGTGCCGCAGTTGCCGCTCTCTCCACGGCCTTCTCGTTCTCCTTTTGGAACAATGCCATTGAAGCCGAAGTATATGGCCTTTCCATGTGCATCACCCTATTGGCCGTTTGGTTGGGTTTGCGTTGGGATAATGCACACAAAGATCATCATAGCGACCGTAACTTGCTCTTCATCGCCTATCTTTTTGGTTTGGGTGCAGGCATACACTTACAATGTTTACTCACCATCCCCGGCATACTCATACTCATATTCACAGACCTACTCGAAGACCGCCCACGCAAGACCCAAGTCCTCATTGTCATTGGGCTTATTTTTTATCCCTTCTTATCCATTGTACTTCCCCAGTTGGCTGCTGTTTTAATGACAGGAGCCATTGTCATTGGCCTTTTAAGCTTACGTCCTGCATGGCGTAATCCCCAATTTTGGATTTGGGCCATCATATTAGGGGCACTTGGCTTTTCGACATATATCACGCTTTATCTGCGATCGGGTCTCAACCCCATCATCGATATGAACGATCCCGAAACCTGGGAGAACTTCAAAGCTTTCATAGGCAGAACGCAATACGGCACGCATTTTCTCTTTCCACGTCGAGCCGAAACCTGGAGTTATCAGATTAACATTCACATCAAATATTTCTTGCAACAATTCCCATTCATTGATGGTGTTCCCATCGATTTTCGACGTGCAGTAGATGTCTTTAACAACAATTATGAAACCATCCAAGCCTCACTCATTACCACCGCATTGGGCATAGGAGGTGCAGTCTACCATTTTAAAAAAGATTGGCAACGATTTTCCTCCATCTTTTCTATGTTTGCCATTATGGGGCTCGGTCTGGTGCTCTATCTTAACATGCCCGACCCAGAACCCAGAGAACGAGAGTATATCTTCGTAGGTGCCTATACCTTTTTTGGCATTTGGATGGGCATTGGCGCGGCGGGGCTTGTCGTTTGGGTTCAAAACAATATCAAACCCATTGCAATGGTGGCTCCCTTCATTCTTTTATTGGTCCCAACAGGTATTCTTGTCCAAAACTATCATGTGCATAACCGCACGGGCGATTTTGTTGCATTTGACTATGCCTATAACATTATGCAAACCTGTGAAGAAAATGCCATTCTGTTTACAAATGGAGATAACGATACGTATCCCCTGTGGTTCCTACAAGGTGTAGAAGGCATTCGCACAGATATACAAATAGTGAACCTCAGCCTGATCAAAACCAATTGGTATGTCAAACAAATACGCGATGCGGGTGTGCCCATAGACTTGACAGATGCTTGGATAGACAACAACATGCTTGCACAGCCTTGGGATAAGGACAAAGGCATGAGCCTTCCTGGCATCCAACTGACCGCACAAGATATTCCCAAAGCCGAATACTTCCTTGGAGATGGCCCGCAAACCATCACGGTTGTAGAACCACAAACTTGGATGATGTGGCGCATCATACAACAAAACAATTGGAAACGCCCCATCTACTTTGCAGTCACTGTGCCCAACAGCAATATGGCAGGGTTACGGCCCTTTTTGTCTATGGAAGGCATGGCCTACAAACTCGTACAAGAACGCGGATTGGGTCAATTTAATACCCAGCTTACCACCGAAAACCTTTTAGAAAAATATCGCTACACAGGCGTAGCCGACAGCACAATTAACAAAGACCCCGTTGCCCGACGCTTGCTCAGCAACTACCTCGTTATTTTTGCTGGACTCACCCAAGCCTATATGCAATTGGGCCTGCCACAAGATGCCTTTCAAGTCTTAACAGAGCTCGAAAAACGCTTGCCACCTCATGCCTTAGATCAACCCGAAGCATGGCATCATGCCAGCCAACATTACCGAGATCTGGCCATTCAATTTGCCGAAGCTGGTGAAATTGACCTGGCATTGGCCTCTCTCGAAAACTTGCTTCGACTGGGTCCAAAGATTCAAAACCCAGAAGAAATTAGAAACGTCATCGAGAGATGGCGCAATGAAAAAAACAAACTCATGGACGATAGTGTCACGGTGCCCAACGAATAAACGAACCTGCGCTAATTCGTTGATCCACATTAAAAAAGGGAGATTCCATTTCGGAATCTCCCTTTTTTAGTATCCAGCCTACCTCAAAATCACGAATCCCATCGTTCATAAACCTCAACAGGAACTTTTCTTTGCCGATATCGCATCAACACATAACCCGCCACAAAACCCGCAATATGCGCATACCACGCAACACCACCCACATCATCTGAAGCATTCATTAACTGAATCACAAACCAAACGCCCAACACAATCAACGCAGGAATACGTAAGAAAAAATAAAAAAACAATACCAAAATACGCGAATTTGGAAACACTGCCAAATATGCGCCTAATACCCCTGCAATGGCACCACTCGCGCCCACCATTGGTGCAACACCATCAGGTTCAGAGACCACATGAGCAACTGTTGCAATGGTGCCACATAGCAAATAAAACCAAAAAAAACGAAAATGCCCCAAAGTGTCTTCGATATTATTTCCAAAAATCCACAAATATAGCATGTTGCCACCCAAATGCATCCACCCACCATGTATAAACATCGATGTCAACAAGGTGAAATACAACGGGATCGGCGTAGGTGAAATAGCATCCGTCGCATGCATCATCTCAAAAGGAATCGCACCAAATCGAGAGGTAAACATGTTGTACCCCACATCACCCAACAATATGGTATAAACAAACACGCCTATATTGATCACAATAATCATCACAACAAACACGGGTGCCGTGTAGGTCGGGTTATCATCTTTGAGTGGAATCATCATCGAATTGAAACTCCTAATCACATCCAGGGCAAACAGAATCTCTCACTCTACCACAAATGAATGAACCTGTCGCGCTTCGTTGCCACAAATGTCTCGCACAACCACCTCAATTTGATGCGCACCAACAGCCAAAGGTTTCCGAGGTGTGGCAAAAATCAAATCTTCTTCAGGGTCGTATTCCACAATAAGCGCGTTTCCATCTATCCGCATTTCGATATCTTCCTCGCGCCAAATCCCCGAAGACACATCGTGTATCATGGCCAACACTTTGGGCTGGCGATCTAAAATTGCCTGGCCATTTCCAGGCCGAAGTTCAACAATTTCAGGTGGTACATCATCGACCAACAATGCAAAAACACCCAAATGTTTGACCTCACCATTTACGGCATACATGCCAGAGTCGCGCCCAATATCCACAAACACCCAACCCTTTTTTATATCCCAAGTATAGATACCAACTTTGCTCGTATCTGTTACCCCTTCTGGATAGCGCAAGATCACTTCTGCTTTTTCAAAAGCCACATCGTCTGGCATCAACCGATAAGCACGCCCCACCATGCGGGCATCAGCCATTGAACTGTCCACCATCACACGGCCAAACAGTGTTTCGTAAACCCCGTCACTCTCAAAACGAACCATCGCCAGTTCGTCGTCAGAAACAATCGTTCCACCTTGTCGCTTTGAAATCGGTTGCTGCCTTATACGCACAGACACAATTGTCCTGTCGCTTTGTGCTTCAATCACAAGATCTCCCCGAACACGTGGGTCAAAATTGACAATCGCCTCATAGGTCAACAACCCTGTCTGCTTTATCAAAAGTGCTTCTTCTTGACCTTTTGCGTATCGCACCAACATATGAGGGAACTGCGACAAGGGTCGATCTGTTTGAAGCTTTACCACAGAAAATGTGGGAAAGAATTCTGTAGTACACACCATGGTCGGTGGTTCTTCTGCAGGCGAATCAAAGGTCGCAAAGGCCTCTTGTTTAAATGCGTCTTGAACATCCAACCGATAAATGGCATTGGGCACGCGTTTCAAAGTGCGTTTTAAATCACCCGTAACAGACAACCATTTACCCAAAGGTTTCCACGTTTGCCCAGCATCCTTAGAATAAGCAAACCGTGCACGCTGAACCTGATTCAATTTGGCAGTCACGGTAACCGCTCGGTCCAACCATTGAGCATCAAGCGTCTGAATCTCTGGCAAATGGGCCACACGCACCATCACCACCGCTTCACTCATATTGCCCTTCACATCTTCGGCAATCACCTTCACCCGGTGAACACCCAGTGACAAAACAACTCCCGTGCGGGTTACTTTTCCACCTGCGTGCAAGACCCCATCGCCAACCCGATACGAACCATAAAAAGGCAAGTAGTTTCCGGCCTTACGATATAAATTATGAAAACGCCCCAACCCCCTCTGGCTCAACATAAAATTGCGATCCAACTCGCCATGGTGTGTCATGCCATATCCAAACGCATCCAATGCCGTTGCAAAAATCTCTTTTTCATCCACCACCAACCGTATGCGGTAGGGTGCCAATTTGTTTGTCAAGACCGAGGCATCTGCTCGGTCATAAACACGCACCCCGACCCCTATTTGCCCCCAAATAGTCAGTGTATCGGCACATACAAATGTTCCCTTTTTTTTCTGCCACCCCAATGCAAAAGCCTGCGGATTAGGTGTGCCATTGACCACCGATTGCGCGGTTAAGGGCACCAATCCTACAGCCAAAAGCGTGGGTGGTATTGTATCTGCAATATCAAATCCTTGGGTTAATGGATTCAGTGGGCGATGGTCGCCATCGCGCAATTCAAAATGCAAATGCGGCACACCAATGCCCGTGCTTCCTGAAAACCCCACCACATCACCCCGTTTTACAGGAAGCTGATCGGGGCGAAAATACAAATTGACACTGTATGTACCCCGTCGGTCTTGTTCTTCTTGCACATATTTCTCAATCACATCCGAAAATCCAGATAAATGCGCCCAAACCGCGAATCGGCCATCTTTTAACTGCACATAAACAGCCCGCCCATAACCCCAAGGGGATGTCCTTACACGCCAAACATATCCATCTGCAACAGCCAAAACCGGGAACCCTTCTTTGCCCCAGGTTTTTAAATCAATAGCAGCATGTAAGCGCCCTGCCCGATATTCGCCAAATGTCGATGTCAGTGCCGGTTCGGCATCCATAGGCCAATGATAATCTTCACACCAAGCAAAACTGACACAAAAAAACATCATCAAATGACCAACCACCCATCGCTTCATATAAAATCCTTTATAGGCCTAAGAGGAAGCTTCACTTTGCATTGCCGATTCTGATTATATACGCCTTTTATCCACCCATGTCAAGCAACCCATAAAAACTGTATTTGTCTATACTTAGGCGCAAAAAATGCTTGCCAGCAATGCAAACTTCAGGTAGATTATACGATCTTGAAACGTTTAAAAAACTTGCTATCTCACAATTTTAGGTTTTGGGAATAATGCCCACTATAGCCTAAGATTTGCCAATATCTTAGGAGGATCAGGTCTCATGCTTTCTCACATGCGCAGCGCCACTTTCATCAAGGCCATGATGATCATCGTTTCTGTCGCTTTTGTTGGCCTCATGGTTTTTGACTGGGGTGCCGATATCAGCGGTCGTGGGGCACCAACAGTTGGGGATACTGTCGGAATGATCAATGGTGAGGAAATATCTCATCAACGTTTTGAAGCCGAACTTCGTTTCGATCTTCAGCAGGCAAAAAATAAGGGTCAGCAAGAACCTGACCTGGGTCAAGTGATCGGTCAAACATGGGAGCGTATCCTTAGCCAAACACTGGTGGCTCAACAACTTGAAAAGTATCAAATCCAAGTATCAGATAACGAAATCAACCACATTAATCGCAGTCAGCCGGCAGAATTCATCCAAGGCCAAGAATTTTTCCAAACCGACAGCAAATTTGACATCGTCAAATATCACCAGTTTCTCGATAATCCAGGAACGTATAGTGACCCACAAATGAAACAATTTGTGTTGGCTGCCGAAGACAATGCCCGCCGTCAATTGCTCTCTCGCAAACTTGAAACGCGCGTTGCCGGCTCCGTCAAGGTCACCGATGCCGAAATCCGCCAGGCTTACATCGATCGCAATGAAAAAGTGAGCGTATCTTATGTTGGCATGGACGTTGCGTCTATTCCTGACTCTCTTACATTAATTGGTGATACAGAAATTCAGGCCTATTACGACAAACATCGAAGTGACTTCAAACAAGATGCTGCCATCCTTGCTGCCTTTATTTCTTTAAATAAAACACCAACCGCACGCGATGAAGCCGATATCGAAAAAGAAATTAATCGTGTACTCGAAGAAGCCCGAGGGGGTGAAGACTTTGCCGAATTGGCCCGCATCTACTCCGATGGCCCCAGTGGCCCTCGTGGGGGTGACTTAGGTTTTTTTGGAAAAGGCCGCATGGTTAAACCCTTTGAAGATGCTGCATTCGCTTTAGAAGCAGGCCAAATTTCGGCCCCAGTTAAAACACAATTTGGCTGGCATATCATCAAGGTGGAAGAAACAAAAGGTGCTGCCGACAGCTTGCAGGTGCATGCACGCCACATCCTCATTGAAGTAAAACCCGGGCGCGACACCCTCGACAGTTTGCGCGTAGTCGCCCAAGACTTTCAAGCAAAAGCAAAAGAAATTGGGTTTGATGCAGCGGTCAATCAAGCAGGCCTACAAAATCAAGATACAGGCTTTATCACAGCCGGTAGCTTTTTTCCACTTTTGGGCAACAGCACATCGGGCCTCGTGAACACGTTCCTATCAGGTAGCCCTGGTGATATATCCAACGTCTATGAAAAAGAGCAGGGCATTTATGTCTTTGGCCTACGTGAAACACGCCCAGAAGGCCCCCAACCAGTAGATGAAGCCGAAACTCAAATTGCCAGCAAACTCAAACAAAGCAAAAAAGTAAAAGTGGCCTCCGATCGATTGGTCGAAGTTCTTGGGAATATCAAAACGGGTAAGTCACTCGAAGAAGCTGCCAAGTTTTTCAACCTAACCGTAAAAAAACCCGACGCATTTACACGTGTTGGTTTTGTACCGAGCGTGGGCAGCCGCAATGCCTTTGTGGGCACGGCGTTCCGCCAACCAGTGGGCCAAACCAGTGATATCGTTACCACAGATCGAGGCGCATACATCCTCCAAGTGCTCAGCAAAACACCCATTGAAGAAGAAAAGCTGGCTGAAGAGCGTGTAACCTTGTACCAACAAGTGCTCTCACAAAAACGCCAAGAAGTGATTGCCGCTTGGTTTTCTGACTTGCGCGAAAGTGCCACAGTAGAAGACAACCGACACGTCTTCTATTCTGAATTTTAGATCTATAATCCAATTATCAAAAATCGGCCTAAAAAAAACAAACGGGGCTGGAGGATCACATCACCTCCAGCCCCTGTTTATATCTTGCTGTCTTCTTGTGAATTTTGTCGAGTAGGAGGCATTCCCTTGACCCGTCAACTCCGCATCGCCTTATCCCAAATTAATGTTACTGTGGGTGATTTGGATGGCAACCGAGAAAAAATCGTATCACATATTCAAACCGCACGTGAAAAAGGCACACACCTGGTCG
>Ga0115002_10005201_pt1 | contig 15424 bp, 30 predicted proteins | sample ArcticOcean_MG_C_8_FD_89576 | JGI IMG/M metagenome (GOLD analysis project Ga0115002, IMG submission 89576) | Marine microbial communities from western Arctic Ocean - ArcticOcean_MG_CB11_86 | ecosystem: Environmental > Aquatic > Marine > Oceanic | place: Arctic Ocean: Canada Basin | collected... | reverse complement strand
AAGCAGCATATTGCCCCAAAGCTGCTGGCATCGCTCTGTAATCTCCCCCATTCCCCGCCTGAAGATAGGTTTTGGGAACCATCTCTGCCGTGGGATCAAGAAAAGCATCCTCTATGCACCGAATAATTTGTCCCCATCTTCCAAATCTATATCCCTTGTCGTCCCAATGAAGAATAGTCGATACTACAGAGTCATCTATGTAATTCATTGCTCGTCGTGTGGGTCTCCGTAGCCTATGTAAGTCCTTGGTCGTGTAGTAGCGTTCATTTCCTTATCTCTTTGTCTGCAAATATCCCATTGTTCCTGCTCATGGATGGTCTTGTAGTGCTCGCGTTTAAAAATACCCTTAACTAACACATCCCAGCACAACCTTATCCTAGTAGCCCAACTCAACGTGTCTTTACTCATCTCGATTTTTGATGTTTGCTACTTTCTTGCCGTTCTTTGTCTCCACGAATCCCCATTTGCCCCGAATGTCGCAATACAACTCAACAAGCTTCTCGTCCGATAGCTCTGGATCAGTTATATAGTGAATTAGGAAGCTCTTGATCTCCTTCATGTCGTACTCGACCATACTAAAGTATACACCCAAAAAAAAAGTCCTCCACCAAATAGTGCTCGCCCTATTTAGCTCGTAATACGAAAATAGGCTGGCGACAGGAATGGGTGACCTCGAAATCTTCCTGTTTGAGAGAAGTGTACAAAGTTTCATACCCCTCTAGGAGCTTTTCTAGTCTATGTGGCCCATATATCCTGTGTGCATTGAAGTCTATCAAATCGTGACCGACAGGGACCGCCAAAATTAAGAGACCACCATCGTTAAGAATGTCGTTTTTTACGTCTTGCATCGATTTTAAGTCCCCATCTGGGTCTATAGGGTCTCCGTACCTCCCTAAACCGCTATGTTCAAAAGAGGAGATTGATAAAGCTAGATCACGCTTTACAGGATTGCTCTTGTGTTCATCCACAGTAAGCACCGAAAGTCTTTCGTCGTCAGTTTCTATCCTCGTATAGTCTATTGTTATCGGCTTCATATCATACGATAGACATAAGGACTCGTACCAAGGAATCTGCGAGCCCAAAATCACTATTTCTTTACCTTGAAGGTCGAAAACGTTATTTCCTATCCAATCGAGTCCGTCATACAGGTAGCCATCTGTTTCTCCGTAGTAGTTGTTTTCTCTGGCTGAAGCCTTTTCAATGAATGCGTCTATGTCAGACTTGGCATAAAATGATTTCACTCTCTGCGTTGACTCGTCAACAAACCCATGACCGCCGTGAAGTGTTACCTTGGTCAATCCTCCATCTAAGAAACCTTCCCTAATACCCTCGTCTAGGTCTTCCCACCTCACTGGACCCTTAATCTGTTCCATTTGTACCTATATATATCCAAAAGCCCCTTTTTTCAAGGGGCCTCCCGGTATTTTTGGGCCTATGGTTATATGAGAAGCGACCTTTTGCTGGGGCAGAAAGAAAAAACCCCCCCACCACGCGCACAAAAAAATGTGGGTGCGCCGATTATCCAAAAAGCCACCCCGTTAGGGTAGCACCCCCACCACCACCCCCCCCTATACTGTGTATTTAGGGCCACGAGGTTGCTCCCTGCGCTATTTAGGCGAGCATATTAGGGACGGACACCCCCGAAGGGTGAGAGAGCGAGAGAGAGAGCGGTCAAGAAATAAAAAAAAGAAAGAAAAAAAAGAAAAAAAAGAAAAAGAAAAAAAATAAAGCCTCGCGCCCGTGTATTTCACCCGCACACGCTTCCAACTGAGCAAAAAAAAACGCACCCCGAAGGGTGCGCGTGAGGGACGTTGTGTTCTACCTCTGGGCTTGGGTGGCTTAGGCCACTTCAAGCGTGTCGCCATTCAGCCGAGCGCGTGTCACGCCCTCAAGCGCGAACGTGCGCCAGCGCGAGACGGGCAGCGAGCGCGATACGTGGTTTTTAGCCACGGTCAAGGCGCGTGGTTTGCTGCGCTTGCCGTCACCCTGCTCAAGCACTAGCTTGGCGTGGGCGAGACCGTGAAGCTCAAGCGAGCCATCAACGTTGTGAACGGTCAGGCCGTGAAGCGCGTTGCCGTCCGAATCGCGCAAGGGTGAGTAAACGCCCTGCTTGTTGTAGTCGCTGTTTTGCTCGTTCTTGCGGTGCGCCTCAAGGCTCTTGGTCAAGCTCGCGAGCTTTTGCTGTGCTGCGGTCAAGGCCAATACTGCCACGCCGTCACGGTCAAGCTCGTAGCCTTCACGCTCAAGCTCTACGGTCAAGCGGTCAAGGTTGGCATACGTGCCAAGCTCAAGGCTCGCGGTTAACTGGTCAACGCTCTTGGCTAACTGGTTAACGTACTTTGCGCCAAGCACCAACGTATGGCGAGCGAACTCGCCGTTGCGCTTTGCGGTGTATTCAAAAGAGGCGAACTGTGCGCCCTGTGCCAGTGTGGCAAGGTCGGCTTGTTTGCCTGTGTTTAGGTTGTGCCAGTCTAAGCGAACTGGCTGTGCTGTGTTTACGTGTTGCATTACTCCCCTAAGATACCACGGTTTTGGGTATTGTCAAGGGGTTTTTTGCATAAAGTTATTAACAAATACTGGACAGGCTTGTGAATAAGTCTGACACACCGAAGCACCACCCACGCCCCACGCCCTACGCCCCACGCCTCACGCGCCCCTGTGCGCGAGCGCACACACACACGCACGTATGTATTTCACGCGCACTCGTTTCAAACTTGCAACGCTTCGCGTTGTGTCCTGCCCTCTATTTCACGCGCACTCGATTCAAACCAAAGAAGCCCCGCAAGGCGGGGCTATGATTTCGGTGGCTGAACGCTTCGCGTTGTACCCTGCATTGTATTTCACGCGCACTCGATTCAAACTTAGCTTGCAAACCTAAATGCTGAATCACTCGATGCGTACTCATTGCCTAACGCCTCGCCATATGCTTTCATCCTCTCCAATGGGTCTGGGCCTAATGGCCTACGCCATCCCGCCTCTCCAGCCCGTAGCGATACAGGCAATGGCTCAACGCACCCTACTGGTACTGCTGCTTTGTTGCCTTGCTTCTCATTGGCAAGCTTGGCCAATTGCCCTGCGTACTTCAACATCCTGCGCCTGACTAGTGCTGTCTGCTTGGGTGACAGGTAGCCTTTGGCCTTGTACCACTTCGCCATCTTGGTGAGTATCTCACCATCGACGCCGTTGAACCCAACGCCGTTGTCTACCACTACGCCTTCGACTATCTGCTCCTCGGTAGTTTGATTGTCGTACACAGCCAATAGGCCACGCACTAACAACCTGTCGCTTGTCTCTAGCTTAGCCCTTACCATCTCCTTGTTGTATGTCATGCCTTTACTCTAACACGTATGGTTGATATGTCAAGAAGTTTATTAATCATTTTTAATCAGCACTGCCATCAGCATCATAGTGATACACGCCCACATTATGCCACCTCCGATAGCTTGGTGGGTGTGAACCATTGGTCACGCTCTATTGGTAGGCCACGCACTTGCGTTTGCTCTAGCTCATCTAGTGAGAAGTAGCCTAGCTCTGATACGTGCCCATCTACACGCCCGAAGAACATCCGCTCCTCTGGGCTATACTCTGTGGCGTACCATGTCCAGCTACTGAATGGGTGAAAGAACTTCACTACCGCAGTAGGGTCACTATCGTTCTCGGTTGCGCCCAGTGTGGGCAATTGCTTTTGTATTTCCTTAGTAAGTAATTTCATTTTGATATAAGAGTTAAACGCTTCGCGTTGTATGGGGGGTACTATTTAGACCCCACCCCTTGAAAGGGGCGGGGGTGAGGGGTATTAGAATACCATTTCATCTATGGCCTCTGTGCGGTAGTAGGCGTCCTCGGAAGGCTCTTCCATCACCAGCACCTCTAGTGCCTCTAGATAATTAGCGTTTACCTCGGCATCGCTCACATCGAAAGGCATTGTCTCTCGTGGGTCGATAAAGGCCATTCGCGAAACGCTGTCCTGCTGGTCAACTTCCGCGTTTGGGTTGCCCATTGCGCTTGGCGCAGTGCTGTGATTTTCCATCATTCCAAACGGTGTCATTACTTTGTTCATTTTAGTGTTATCCTTTTCTCGTGGCGGGAGGACTTTGTGTTCTACCCCCGCCCTTTCATCTAATTTACCACGGTTTACGAATAAGTCAAGAACTTTTTTTGTTTTTTTTTACTCTACCCGATGCCTTGCTTTATCCCTGTCCATTTCTTCTTCTTCTTCAGAAGTGAACAAACGGCCTCGCTCTATCTTCTCTATCTTGAGGCCAGCGTGTTTACCGAAAAACTCTCGGCGCACTTGCGCGAAGGATGCTGCGGTTGTACCCCAACGGGTTCCGTTGGTGGTAGTTACGATAAAGTCGGTTGCGTTGTTTGTTGTCATACCTAAACTTTACCATAAGACTGAAAGAAGTCAAGAAGTTTTTTCACTTTTCTTGCATCGCTCACATTCGCACCCCTCTATAAAAGAACCCTCTAGAGGCTCCCTTGGTGGCGAAGGGAATAGGCAGGATAGGCAAACACCATTGTTTCCCTCTAACAATAAAGCTTGATTACCGCACTGGCTACATTGCTCAAAAGTAGTGTTCATTTCTTGTATTTCGCTCCCTGTCGATTCTAACGCTTCGCGTTGTAGCCCCGTATCTATTTCACGCACTCTCGTTTCAAACTTACATCCATTCTGTCAAAGACTGTTTTCTTCGAAGTAATGTGTGCGGTTCTAAACCTCTACGCTGCCCAACCGAAAGGCGGGTTTCCTTCGGGTGGGAATTGCGTTCTTGAGATAGCTCAAAGACATTATCCCGCGAATCACTACACGCGCTAGAATGTTCCTCTACGGTCATCCACTCTGCCCGAAGAACCTTGTCTTCGTGCATCTTCTCTGCTTTAAGACGCTTGACGTAGCCTTTACAGTCGGGGCAAGTCTCAACTTCCCTACCTGTGCAAACGCCGTCTGTGTCTCGGCAAGTGTAGCAATACGGAGTGAAGAAACCCGCTTGCATTAAATCTGTCATTTGTTGTGTCGTCATAGTTATACTTTAGCATAAGACCGAAGAAAGTCAAGAACTTTTTTTAAAAAAAATAACCCCTCCCCGCGAGGCCATTGGCACTTCGAACGGGAAGGGGCAGGACAACACACACAACAATTTTAATAATCGTCTTCGTGCCAGTATTCACCAGCATCGTAATAACTAAAGTCACTCGGCGGACAGGAAGCCACTTGTGGCTTGTGGTGGCTGCGTGTATTTTCTAAATCCACTTCCGCATCTGGGAACGCCTTCAAAGCTTCCTCTACGGTAGCAAACCAACCGTCACTAACCTCTTGCTGCTGTCCCTCTAAGACTGAACCCTGCGGGTACGTGTGCCAATGGGCAACCTCTACTCCCGAAGGCCCGTCGCCCCTACGGGGCAATTTAGTATAAACTGTGTATTTCGATGTCGTCATATTGGAACTATAGCACGGATTGTGATTTAGTCAAGAACTTTTTTCGTTTTAATGTAAAGACATCCCAGCGAAACCGTTATCATATTTAATGTCGCTGACAGCATCCTGCACCATCGCTCCTAGTTCTTCGCTAGAGAGGTCACTATCGTAATAAACATACCAATCTATATCTGGGAGGTCGTGTACGCTCACGCCTAATTCTGCTCCGATTTCAATATCTACTGATTTGATGAACTCTTTTAATGTCATAGGTTTACTCTAACACCCAAACGGGTATTTGTCAAGAACTTTCTTTCCTTTTCTTAACGTAAGCGTTACGCAAGTCGCGCATCACCCTGTCTTCAGTTTCATCAGCAGGAAGCGGTTCATCACCCTTCACCCCTAACGCTTTGTTGAGGATGCCGTGAATGCTATCTTGCAACTCGAACGGATACCATTCCTCGTCAGGTTGGTCTGTCTCGGCCCAACCGAGCCTTTCAATTATGTCCTCCATTATTGACATCGCAATGTCTCGCGTCTCGTCATTTTGTCCTTCCTCGTGTTTAATCACGTTGTTAAATAAGTCGTCCAGACGATACTTTGCCCAATCATCTGGCGCGTGGCCTTCAAGCTCCGCAAGTAGTTCACAGGCTTCATTTAGTAGTGTGTTTGTTTTCATAATTTTAGAATCATTCTAATTCTCCTTCTCAGCAACGCTTCGCGTTGTAGCCACCGCTGTATTTCGCGCCCACTCGATTCAAACCAACGCTTCGCGTTGTATGCCTCGATGTATTTCGGGCCAGAAAAGTTGCCCCCGTTAGGGGGCATTGGTCTTACTCCGAAAGATGTCTCTCGGCCTCGCCCTCGATGAACTCATCGAACCATCTGGCTGGGTTGTGGCTATCGCGGTAGCGATGTCCTTCGAGTGTACCGTAGAACGTGCCTAACCACTTCTCGACTGCCTCAACCGTTACCGCGCCGTAGGTGACAACTTCATCGTTCTCATCCCTAACCTCATCGACGCTCACGATGCCGAAGTCCTCGACTAGGGTTTCGACGCAAACATCGTTGCCCTTCGCGCCCCAAAACTCGTAGGGGCCGATTCCAACATCTTCACGGGAGGCGTTGTACCCGACAGTGGCGTCTACTGTAAACATCTGGTCGCCTACTACCACTTCCTCGAAGAGGTAATCTGTTTCGTTGTCGTATGTCTTACTCATACTTTTAGTCTAACACGTAATCAGAGAAAGTCAAGAAGTTTTTTCGTCTTTTTTATCCTCTTCCCATATATGTCCCAGCCTCTTCGTAGCGTTGGACTGCCTCGCGATATTGCTCTGCCTCCATCTCGTCCTCTTGGGCTGCTTCCTTCCTGTTCTCTAACTCCTCCACTAACTTCTTGTCTGCCCTAGCTTCGATGTCGGTACGAACCACAACCCACTTTGTAGGAGAGATATTCATCATCACTCGCATCACATTATCGTAGCCGTGCTTCTCAACCCAAGCTCCGTTCCTGTTCTCTGCTTCGTGGAGGGTAGCCCTCGTTCTCATAGCTTCAGACCGCGCTAGGTAATCGATGAGGATTTCTTCGCGGATTGTGTTTAGTAGTTTGGCTTCGTATGTCGTCATAGTTTTACTGTAACACGGAAACGGGATTTGTCAAGAAGTTTCTTCAGGTTTATCGTACAACCCCTGCTCCCCGAAGTAGTAGTCGTACATCTCAAACCAAGTGTTGTAATCAGTTAAAGGCTTCAGTTCCTTTGTCGTTGGATTGATTACGCTTATTGAACGCCACATATCGTGCAGCACACAGTTGATGTCCGAGCTACCTATTTCCTCTATTTCGGGGTCGCGAGCTTTCATCACATCGCAAACCATATTGCGGTAAGCAGAACACAGAGCAGATTTAGTCTTATCACTATTTGCACTCTGCCAACTACTCCAGAAGAATTTAGTTCGTTCGTCTTCGTTCATTATGTTTTTACTATAACACTAAAACCTGTATTTGTCAAGAAGTTATTTCGATTCTTTGTCGATCAGTATTTCGGTATTTTGATCTTCAAACTTTATTGTCGATCATTAGTACTCATTAGTGATTGGCAAAAAAAGAACCCCACCCCGAAGGGTGAGGTCTGCAAGCTCGTTACACGAAAGGTTGCCCAGCCTTTTTAGTTCTGGCTGACATCAGCCACGGGCAGGATTGTAAGAGCCTTAATTCTGTCAGCGTACTGCTTCTCATTCTCCTTCTTGCGTCCCTTGCCTACGGGAGAGAGAGTCTTGAGGATGCGCCGATTTAAGTCTTGCGCGTTCTCAAAGTTATCCTGCTCATAATCGTGAGTCAGGAACGCTGTCGCAGCATTGTACAAATTGTACAGGTTGCGGTCTTGGTCGTACTCAGCAGGGTTGTTCCACTTGAGAGCAATTTGCTCGCGGTTCTTCTCTGCCAATTCAACTCCACCTTGACGGGCTGGCTTCTTGAGGTTCTCAAGGACTGCCAATCCCTCTTCTTGGGTGAGTTCCGTATCTGCCAAGCGAGTGAAGATTTGACGTTGCCCCTTAAAGGCATCCAGTGCCTTGTTGAGAGCGTTGTCAGTAATGAGGTTATCCACATTAACCTTCGCGCTGTGCTTGGCTGTTAGACCGAACTCCTCGACCAAGGATGCACATCCGTTAGTACACCACAGGCGAAGAAATCCCAGTGAGAAGGAAATCCGAAGGGAACGGTCAAATGAGTTGTTAATCATAAGACGGAAACCAATTTGGTCGCCAACCTTCGGAATCTCAAGAATTTCATCCTTGAAGTCAAACAAGGCTCGCATACGCTTGCCACCCTCGAAGACCTGAATCTTCTCTTCGTAGTCATTAAGACCAGCACGGGCGAACGAATCTTTTGCTCGACCAACTACATCGCGGTTGTTAACCAATCCGTAATCATCTGTGCCGTGTCCTACTACTGTACCATTGTCTTGGCGAACGTGCGCCCAAAGACCAGCATCAGTTCCGTTTGGGAGGTACAACTTCTCACGCTCTACGGTGAAATCCCAATCGGTGCTTTGTTGTGTGGGTTTAGCCATTTAGTATTATCCTTTTCTTGGTTAGTCGCAGAGTTAATTCCCTGCTGATTGTTTTACTCTAACACTCATTTACCAAAATGTCAAGAGATTTTTTTGATTAAATTGTTATCGATGTCAGGATTCGAACCCGACCCGACCAGTATCGTATCACCTTCACTCCTTGTGTGGGCGTCCCCCAGAGTTCCAGCTTTCCTGCGTCAGGCTGCGCTGCTGATGCGGGCCTTGCCCCATCGCGCACCAATTTCACCGACACCTTTACTATAACACGGAAACGGGGAAAGTCAAGAAGTATTTTAATAAAGTTTCGGGGCCAAGAAAAGTGGTTCGATGCGTCACTCTCCCTGACCCCGAAGGATAACACTAACGGTAGTTAGTATTTAGCTATTATACACTCGCCCTTCTAACGGGTCAAGTCTCCATCTTGCATTGCCATTGGGCGAGCTTTATGCCAACGCCGTTTTCCTCTCAAGGCTTCCTCGATGTCTGTGCCTAGTATTTCATCGGCGTGGCCAATGACAATGTTATTAGGCCAGAACGGACGACCTTCAGGATGTTTATTCCGTAGGTGTATTACTGCGTGTTGTTCGTCCCACCCTTCATTAACCAAGATAGTTAATCCGGTTGATGTACTTCGTGAGATACCCGCAGCACAGTGAACCAATATCTTTGCGTTCTCCGGTAGCTTATTTACGAAAGCGAGAATCCTCTCTATTTGCGCTTTCTTTGGAATGCCATGCGGGTCTCTGTAATGGCTTAGGTGTTCTTTGGAGTAGTCACCCATAACTTCGATGTGGTGATTTGGGTGACCGAGGTTTCTAACGTATGCGTCATCCTCAATCACCGAGACCACAGCATCATAGTATGGATGAAGTTCTCGTGCTTCGTTTAGGTTCCTTATGTCTACTGTTCTCATATGTCTTTACTATATCAGAAGGTTATTGTATTGTCAAGAATTAAATGAAAAAGGCCGAAGGGACTTTCGTTCTACCTTCGACCCTGTATTATTATTTTATTTTATATGAAAGACTTCTTATGCTTACCGTGTCTCTTGTATTTCGTCTTCACACGATGAATCCGAGAGGCACTATTCATAAAGCCTTCCTTGCTTACTCTGGCTTTAGTTTTCATAAAGTAATTAGGTGTCACTCGCGCCACCGAGCGATAAACTGGTAAGACATCTTACAGTCTCTATTGCTTTCATCGTCTGGAGACTTTCGTTCTATCCAATCGATTACTTGCACTATGGAGGCGTTTCTCAGGAGCGTCTCTCCCCATCAAGGTTAGACCGTCACAGGGGCCACTACTCCGCTTCCAGCACCTAAATTCCGTGGCCTGTAACCCAGCACCACAAATTAAATTTATAGGAACCTCGCGGTTCCCCCCTGCACCCGTTGGTATATCTACCGTGGATGAGGACTCCCTCATTGCGCCACATGACTGCGCCCAGCTTTATGCGGATTGCGATCCCGCTGTCTTGGTCATATCTTCCTCCAAGGCTGAAAGGGCAAGCTCTTAAAGTCTCTCTAAAATCGTGGAGAAGACCGCTAGGTAAATCACCCCGATGGCGAACCCTGCGAAAATCCCTTGTAGGAATACTTCCTTCCTAAATTCTGCTTCGCGCTTATCTTTATCCGAGTAGTAATCTTCCCACTTCCCTACTCTTGCTTCGAATTCTTCTGGTGTGTCGTTCATGTTTCTAATATAGCACAGATTTAGTAAATGTCAAGTAGTTTTTTAATTAACTTCCTCAGTGTCTTTAGGCAAGTCCTTTATTTTACTGTCTGCAAACTTTTTAAGTCTTGCTCTTAAATCCTCGTAACGCTCCCAATCTAATCCCACGTCCGAGACAGAGAGTTCCTTCGCTCCCATTACTCCCTCCCACTCTTGGAGGACATCCAACAGGTTATTTGCGTCACTCTTACTGATTCGTAATCTTTTATGCCTCATCCCAACCTCCCATGCCTCTGTCCTCGTTAAATTTCCGCGCCTCTTTAGATACAGGATACAAGTCCTCCTCCTCTATTTCGTTTAGTCCCATACCAAACATGAACGCTTCCCCCGCTTTGGTTAATCCATCCTCGTTCTTGAGGCACACAGGGTCTAGCACATTAGGTGCTTGATATATGTCGTTCCACTTCTCATCAGTGAACGCAGCATATTGAGTCTTACCCTTATTCGGGCCTTGCGCTAAGTTGGTATAAGCCCAGACACTTGATATGTCCGTACCGTAAATCAACTGTGCTGCTGCTTTGCGTGTTGTTACTGTCATGTCCTTACTATAACACAGAATCTCAATATGTCAAGAATTATTTTGAGAATAGTTTATTGTCTGGATTGTGGAATCTACCTTCGTCGCCCCAATTTCGCGGGTCTTCGGTATGAAACCAATACTTCTTAAAGGGTGGGTAAGCAGGGGCCAAAGGAGAGAGGAATGCTTCATGATATTTGAGCAGTCCTTCTTCCCACAGGTCAAGGTTGTACGCATCGCTGTCTACATTATTATAATCAATGTGAAGCAATGAGGTTCCGTGTGGGAATTCTGGGCAATACTCGTCTGCCAGTTGCTCTAGCTGTTCAAGGCCAAAGGTCAACCTACTGAATAGCTTTCCGTGGCGGATTGCTTTTTTGAATTTCTCTATTTCTTTCATGAGTCGTTTCGAATTAGGACTAGGAATATTGCAAAGGATACCAAAAGCCAAGAGGTATCCATTATGCAACCTCCAATTCTTTTTTGTTCTTTTTGTTGTACCCGCCTTTGCCTTTCTTTTTTAGCAATTGGTACGCCTTGCTGGCTGGTGATCCTGCTGGCTGTGCTCCGTGCAGAAGTAGTGCAAAGGATTCATCCTGAGTATACGCCAAGGTATCGTCGTGATCAATAAGCAAACCCTTTTCCTCTGCTTGCTCTTCGGTAAAGACAACCACAGCTTCTTTAAGATCAAATTCACCAATCAAATCATCCCGCTTGCCACCACGAGAGGCGGTAAGCTTGAAGTTCGCAGTCCCTGCCCTGCCAAGCTTGTCGAAGCGATTAGTCCAAAAGTTAACCGACTTGGTATAGGCATAGAATGTTTTATCAGGGTTTCGCTCTGATACTAAAATCCAAGCATCAAAGTACTCTTGCTTGAAAAAGTCTCCACCAACGTGGACACGAACAATATCTTCTTTAGGCAATGAAGCCTCAATTAAATCCACCATCTCTTCAATGGTCTTGCCCTTAAGTAAGTCAAAGTTAAACCACCGATTCTCACGGACGTTTCTATAGAGTGCTTCTTGGCTTGCGCTGAAACACCGAAACACAGTCTCTGCCCCGTCTTTAATCTTGCCCGTAACCTTGTTTGCCTTTGACAGGCATTCCAATGCACCGGGGCATGTGAAGCCCGAAGGTAAACTGATTGTGGCAATCTTCTTTGATAACTTGGCGTTGCCCTTCCCGAACTTTAATAGTGTCGTCATATGTTGAATATATCACATTTACAGAATAAGTCAAGAACTTTTTTAAATAAAGTTTAGACTGCTACGTTGAAAGTCCGCTCGTCAACTGAGCTAACGTGCTTATACCCCTTACCGATGCCTTCGAAGACTTCCGTAGCAATCTTCTTAGCTTCAGCCATAGCCCCACCTTTGACGCCCTTGTATCTACTTGGGTCATCTTGGATTAGTTTGCTTAACGTCGATTTGATTAATGCGTTAAGAGTCTTAGACTTACTTGTCCAGAACCGTGCTACGTATCCGCCTCCCGATCCTTTGCTGATCCACTGCAATTCACCGTTGGTAGCTCCGTTGTTATATAGTGAATTGAATTCCTGCTCTATAGCTTCAACAGCAGGGTGGTCTTCTGAAATCCTCTCGACATGAATGCCGAGTTGCCTCTTAGTCTCTTCGTACCTCTCGGTCTCTCGTGAGATAAGCTTTATTTCGGGAGCGTCACTCCCATCGGACTCAAGGTAAATTGCGATCTTAGTTCCGAAGTCCGACATTGATTTCTTAATCATGTTTACAGTATAACACAGATACTGTATTTGTCAAGAACAAATTTCGAACTATTTAAAACCCATGTGCCTTCATCGTTGCAAGTTCATCGTTCTTACGACCAAGTTCGTATATCTCTTGAAGGGGCACTGTATATTTGATCGATGTTGATTTCGGTCTTAGCTCCAAGTAATCACCACCATATTTGTCGTTGCCTCTTTTCAAAGTGACACAGAGCGTTCGATCCTTACCGCGATCTCTTATTTGTGTGCTGGTCTCTCGCGCTACGTCTTTAGTTAGTTTGGTCATATTTCCTCCTGTTATAAATAGAAGACGGGGGGCACATGGTGCTACCCCCGCCTTCAGCCTATGATATAATACCTTTATTTCATGTCAACTTTTTTCGACTTTGGCTTCTTCTTAATCTTCTCGGTTACATGAACGAGTCCCATCTCTAGGTCTGGGACATCAATCCCCAAGAGGAAATCTTTACCCCGCTTGGTAATCTGTCGCCCAGTGGTCTCAATCTTCAGAAGACCCATCTTCAGTAACCACAATTCGTAGTCGCGCTGGAGACATTCCTTGGTTAAGCCAGTTCTTGCGGATAGACCAGTTAAGGTAAGATTACCCGCTTGCTCTAGGTGCTGTAGGATTTCAACCTCTTTGTAGTTAAGTCCTAGAGGGAAGATTCCGAGTTGATCCTTCAGGTCTTCCCAAGCCTCTCCATCAAATACCTTTCGGTCAGTCATGGCTAATAGACCATTCATGTGCGTTGTCATCTTTTGAGCTTGACGAGGGTTACCCCGCAATGTGGTAGCAACGGTAGTCAAGAGACCCTTCTCAAACATGGTTTTTGGCATGATTGCCTGTACGACCCTGCCAAGTTCATCGTAAGAGTAATCCTTTAGGTCAACCCGCTCACAACGATCCATCAGAGCGTGAAATACCTTTTGAGCCTCTGTCGTAGCGAAGATAAACGACACACGACGAAAGTCGAAGTCTATCGTGTAGTCTTCATAAGAGAACGAGGTGCGATTCTCTTTATTGGGGTTAAGGATGGTAAGTAGGGCCATCTCTACGTCCCTAGGCAATTCCGAACACTCATCCAAGAGGATGGTGCAATCCCTATCATTCACATGAGGGATAAGGAAGTTATTAAAGAACTGCTTTAGGTTCCGAATTGTGGAACAGTTAACCTCCAAAAATGGTTTAGGTTGACCGTCCTCGCCCTTTAGCAACTTCCCAACTGCTTTGGAAATCATGGTTTTCCCGCAGCCCTTTGGGGCGATGAACATGAGATGCGGTAAGATGCTGGTACGCTCGTACCCTTTAACGAGGAACTCCAGCTTCTTTTTCGCTGGCTCCTGCCCGATTATGTCGGGGAACATTGTTTTAGTTTTCATAGGCTTCTTATATAGTAACACAATTATCCGATATGTCAAGAACTTTTTTTAAAAATCCGTAACAGTGAATTCCACTTGATTGGCTAGTGCCTCGATACTCGGCGTAGTCACAACAAACGATTGGCAGTCTTTAAGACCAAGCGTCTCTGCGTAACGGCGATTAACGATCACTTCACCTTCAGGCTTCAGCACTCTATTAAGCTCAGAAAGCTTAACGCGCATAAAACTGGTAGAACCTTTAGTACGTCCACTACCTTTACGCTTAATTGGCTTGTGCTTGTCAGTCGTCATACCCCTACAGTAGCACACATCAGAGATAAGTCAAGAACTTTTTTGAAAAAGTTTTAATGGGTGATAACTCTTAGACTGAAATAGTTTCGTGAAAACTACGAATTTCACGGACGAGAAATATGCCCTTTTTAAGAAATTGTTTGACGCACCGAACTTTGATATAAAATAATTATTTTATACGACAGGCATTTTCGGACAGTCCTTAGTCTCCGCGAATCGAGCCACCTCTTTAGCGAATAGTGTCCCTATATGCCCGTGGGGTTCGCTCAGTATAGCTTCTTGCTTGTACTTAGCTTGCGTGGCGTAAAGGTAATGCCAAGCAGACTCATACTTCCGAGCCATGTCTAGGCGTTCTTTTATCTGTTTTTTTGTTGGCTTTGTTTGTCTCATTTAATCCTCCTTATTTCGCTCTAATCCGTTTCAAACTTAAAAAAACTTTTTAAAACTCCATTCGACGCTATTCGGCCTTCGTTACAAATTACACTATATTTGGCTCTATATATTTCGCCATCCATATTTCGCGTTCTATATTTCGCTTTTCGGCGTTCGCGTTTATAAACACCCCATTCACATCTATTTAACACTTGACTGTTAGTAACTTATTCTTTATGTGCTGCTAAATGTCGATTACTGTCGTTCTGTCTTTAGGAGACAAGCTCACCATACCGTTCTTTCTCACCAAGGAGGATTTGTGCGTAAGCAAAATTTCGCAGCACATTCTGAATAAATAAAAGTTGGACATACCCATCCTCCGTACCCTCTTCTCCCTTCTCTATGTCTCTCTATATGCTTATTGATATGTTTTCCTCTATATTAGGGGCTTTCAGTGTTTTGATGTGGGTCGTACTGTATCAGAGTGGGGTATATATGACAAGGTAACCTTCGTATATGGCACAAGTCATATAAATTAACTTTTTTATATATGGAGAAGAGTCCTAGTAGTCGTAGTACGTTTCCCCTGTATAAGCATCGTATGTTTCCACTACGGGGCTATATTTCCATACTTTGGAGTGAAACCTCCCGTTATCACGGCAATGGTCTTTTGCTCCCTGTTTAGCCTCATCACGCATATCACGTTGACGCTCCTGCTCTATCTCTAATTGTTCGTCTATCATAAGTCCCATTCTCCTAATGCATACTTTAATGCCTCTTCGAAAGTCTTTCCCTGTTCATTTGCCTCTACTGCTCCGTTCATTACGCTCCACATAACCTCTGCTTCTAATCCCCAAGGACGAGCCTTTGCTAGAGCCTGTTCACAAAGCTGTATGTTT
>Ga0115002_10005197_pt1 | contig 15436 bp, 8 predicted proteins | sample ArcticOcean_MG_C_8_FD_89576 | JGI IMG/M metagenome (GOLD analysis project Ga0115002, IMG submission 89576) | Marine microbial communities from western Arctic Ocean - ArcticOcean_MG_CB11_86 | ecosystem: Environmental > Aquatic > Marine > Oceanic | place: Arctic Ocean: Canada Basin | collected... | reverse complement strand
TTCGATTTCACCGAATTGGGCATTTGACTCTGCGGTCCCTCAAATCGCTGGACGCGATATGACTGGGACCGCCTGCCAAATACCCGTGACGCCTAATTTGAGTTAAGCGAATTCCCGGAAAGCCCTTTGCTGCGATGTCAGTTCGTGCGTAATTTTCTCCCTTCTCTTGGTGATTTTTGATTCCTTGCGGATTCCCGCCAAAACGCCACCATCTTAGTTTGCATTCACAATCGGCAAGTGCTATTTTGACTCGCAACAAATAGGAATATGAGTTGCTTGCTATAGCGAGCAATGAACATTTTCTCGGTGCGATACAGCACCTAGCGCTCGACGGAACAGGAACGAGGCAAAGTCTATTCGTCGAAACTGCCTCAATCTCCAAAGAGAGCTTTCATTCAGATTCATCTGACCTCAGTCTTTGTTAATTACGACAGGGATCTCAAATGCCTCGCAAATCAAATCACAATCACGCCTCTGGCCTCGCCTCCCGGAAAAAAAAATCTCGCAATCTCGTCCGCCAACAAATGGCATTAGAAAATCTCGAGCCACGTCTGTTGTTGGCCAGTGACGTATTCGCGACGGCAACGGACTTGGGTTCGGCGTTGGTCGCTTCCGACACCGGAAACAATGCTGGCTTCACAGGCGAAGTAGGCGAAGTCGCTCAATCGGGTGGGACCAACTCCGCGTGGTGGCAGTGGACAGCTCCAGGTCCCGGTGCATTAACTGTCGATACCTTCGGTAGCAATTTCGACACGTTCTTAACCGCCACGACGGGACCAACCGTAGACAGCACAACGACTATCGCCGCCAACGATGATACTGGCGGATTCCAAAGTCAGGTTGCGTTCGCTGTTGTTCCCGGGACGACATATCAATTTGCTGTGGATGGTTTTGGCGGGGCGACTGGCGACATCACTTTCAATCTCAATTTCGCTCCCCAAAACGATGACTTTGCCGACCGTACCGACATCGGCAGTTCCTTCAATATATCGCTAACTGGAAACAACGCGGGTTACACCGGTGAAGCTGGTGAATTCGCACAAAGTGCAGCCATCAATTCGTCTTGGTTTACATGGACGGCGCCGGTTTCTGGCGATGTAGTCGTCGACACGATTGGTAGCGCTTTAGATACGTTCCTGACCGTCGCCACCGGCAGCGCGGTTAATGCTCTTACGGTCATTGGCCAGAATGATGACATCGATGGAGGTGCGGGAAACTTCCAGAGCATCGTAGCTTTTACCGCGGTAGCTGGGACCGAATATCAATTCGCCATCGACGGTTGGAATACAGACACGGATGCGTTTGTATTTAACTTTGACTTCACTCCTCGCAACGACGACTTCGCATTCAGTCGAGACGAAGGTACTGTCAGTGCGTTCACCGATACAAGTAATAACGTCGGCTTTACAGGTGAGGTGGGTGAACCCGCTCAATCTGGCGCAATTAATTCCGCTTGGTGGTCTTGGATAGCACCGTTAGATGGAAACATCACCGTTGACACACTTGGCAGCGGATTGTCCGATACATTTTTGACGATTCTAACTGGTAGTGCGGTTAATGCCCTAACGGTAGTCGATTCCAACGACGACATTGGCGGCGGAAATTTCCTCAGCGAAATTTCTACCGCGGTTACAGGTGGCACGACTTATCATTTTGCTGTCGACGGATTTGGTTCTGCCGTTGGCGATATTACGATCAATCTTGTGTTTAGCACAGATTGCATAGGTCTGGGCAACGACTGCTTTGGCGATCGTGTCGATCTCGCCAGCGTCGTTTCGACAACAGTGTCAGGCAATAACAACGGTTACCTCGACGAACCGGGCGAACCCGCTCAAAGCGCCGCAATTAATTCCGCTTGGTATTCGTGGACGGCTCCCGAAGCCGGACGACTAAACATCGATACCGTCGGAAGTGCCTTGGATACGTTTCTGACTCTTGCTACTGGCCCAAGCGTTGGTGGCTTGACCGTCTTGGCTCAAAATGACGACATTGACGGCGGTGCGGGAAATTTCCAAAGCGCTATCGAGTTTTTCGTAGCAGGTGGTGTTGAGTATCAAATTGGTATGGATGGCTGGAACACCGACACCGGTTCCTTCGATCTCAATCTTTTGTTTACACCTTCCAACGACAATTTTGCGAACCGAATCGATCTCGGCAGTGCCTCGATATCCGACACGGGCACCAACGTTGCATTCACCGCAGAAACCGGCGAACCCGCTCAGTCGGGTGCCGTTACTTCAGCTTGGTGGTCTTGGACTGCACCATTGGACGGTACGGTAGTTGCCGACACGATTGGCAGTGGACACGATACGTTCCTGACAGCCACGACCGGCTCGGCAGTTAACGCACTCACCGTTCTTGAACAGAACGACGACATCGACGTCGGTGCTGGAAACTTCCTGAGTGAAGTTACGATTCCAGTTGTAGCTGGCACGGAGTACCAGTTTGCAGTCGATGGCTGGATGGCTAATACGGGCACCATTGTTTTGAATCTTGATTTCGTCCCCGTTTGTACGACAAACGGCAATGACTGTTTTGACGATGCGATCGATCTCGGTACGGCATCAACAGCCAACGACACCGGAACGAACGTTGGTTACACCGACGAGGGTGGCGAGCCCGGTCAGAACGGCGATATCAATTCCGCCTGGTGGCAGTGGACTGCACCCGCCGATGGTAGCGTGGCCGTAAACACCTTTGGCAGTGGCTTTGACACATTCCTAACTGGCACAACAGGTGCCACCGTCGACACTCTAACGGTACTCGCATCCAACGACGATACTGGCGGCTTGCAGAGTCAAGTTTCCTTCAATGTCACAAACGGAACGACGTATCAGTTTGCAGTCGATGGTTTCGCAGCGGCAACCGGTTCGATCGAATTGAACTTAGCATTCACTCCGTTTAACGACGACTTCGTCGACCGAATCAATCTCGATGACGCATTTCCGTTGAGCGTGCCAGGCACGAACGTTGGATTCACTGGCGAAATTGAAGAACCAGATCAAAACGGCGCTATCAACTCGGCCTGGTGGAGCTGGACGGCTCCCGATGATGGCCTGTTGGACCTCGACACCTTCGGAAGTAGCTTTGATACCTTCCTGACGATCGCAACCGGAACTGTTGTTGACGATCTCCTTGTGTTGGCTCAAAACGACGACTCCGGCGGATTGCAAAGTGCAATTTCACTTCCAGTTAGTGCAGGGGTTGAGTATTTCTTCTCTGTCGATGGTTTTGCGGCCGCGCAAGGAAGTATCATCTTGAACTTGGCGTTTGAGCCGCTCGTCTGCGTTTCTAACGATTGCTTCGACGATCGAATTGACTTGGGGTCCGACGTTTCCATTACGACTACTGGCTCGAACGTCGACTTCCTCGTTCAAGTTGGCGAACCCGCACAAAGCGGCGAAATTCACTCCGCATGGTGGAGCTGGACAGCACCCGGTCGCGGCTTCCTGACCGTCGACACTGTCGGCAGTGCCCTCGACACATTCCTGACTGTCGGAACCGGCTCGAGCGTTGATACTCTTACCTTGATTGACCAAAACGACGACATTGATGCCGGTGCTGGCAACTTCCAAAGTTCCGTAACGATCGATATCGATGCGGGCGTTGAGTACCAAATCGCTGTCGATGGCAGGCAGGCAAACCAAGGCGGTATCGTCTTAAATCTAGAAGCAGATTTGATCGTTCCCACCGTGATTGAATTGCAAGGCAATGACCTGCTCATTCAAGACCGAAAAGACACCGGTAACGACGACAACCTGCGAATCGAATTCGCCGCTGGCGAGTACATCATCACCGACATCGGCACTGAACTCGCCGTTGACCTCGGCATTGGAACTCAAGTTAGTGCTAACGAAGTTCGCGTGCCCATCGCAAGTTTCACTGGCGGGATCATCGTCGACACCGTTTTGGGTGACGACTCTTTGACTCTCGGAACCACGATCGTTGGACAAGGTCGAGCCATCACGTTCGACGGCGGCGTCGGCAACGACAGCCATTCGGTCGACGGAGTGAGCGTCACTGATTTTGCCTACGACGCCACAGGCGCCGGCAGCGGTTCGTTTACCTTCGATGGTGAAAGCTCGACGTTCTCAAATGTCGAATCCACCACGTTGGCAACTGTCGACGCCACCAACGTCACGGTATCTGCCTCTGACGGAGTTGGTCGCGACGTCGTCATCTCCGACGGCGGCGTAGACTATGTGGGCCTAAGCACATTCACTTTCACTGCCCCTTCCGGAACGATGACTGTCAACGCTAGTGGTGGTGACGATTCCATCAAAGTCGGAACGATCGACGCCGGACTAACGAACTTGACAGTCGATGGTGGCGGCGGAAATGACACGACGCTACTTGCGGTTTCATTGCCGCTGGGTCTCAACGACTTGACCGTTACCAGCGACCAGATTCAAGTTGCAAATGGTGGCGTAACGACGATTGGTCAACAAACCTTCAACGGAAACGTTGGGTTGTTAAACGATACGAACTTCGATGGTAGCGGCGTCGCTTTCAATGGGGACGTCGACAGTCTTCTCGTCGGCCCCGAACTCGATTCAATTGTCAACGGTAGCTTTGAAACTGGCGCTTTCTCCGGATGGCAGACCGCTGACATTGCCGGTCCATTCTTCGCTCTCCAGGTCGCTGGCGCTGGTGTCACTACTCCTTTCGACTTCGGATTCTTTGAATCGGCTCCATCGGATGGTGCTTTCGCTGCCGCTCACGGTTTTGATGGCACGGGCCCCGGTACGATCCGCATCGCTCAAGACGTATCAGTTGCAGATGTCACTTCAGTTCTCTCGTTTGACTATCGCGCCGCATGGGACATGGTCACATTCTGTGGCGGTTGTTCCCTCGACCGGATGATAGAAGTCAACATCGAGGACTTGGCTGGCAACAACCTGGAGACCATTCCAGTTCTAACCGCTGCGGCTGGAACGGCCAATCCGGATACTGGCGATACGATGGTTACGATCGACTTAGCAGCCTACCTCGGTACCGACATTCGTATCGGTATCGATTCGTTTATTCCCGAAGTTAATACAGGCCCCGCATTCGTTCAAATTGACAATGTCTCTTTGCTAGGCGTCAATGCTGGTGCACCCTCCAATTTAGTCGTCAACACGACTGGCAGTGGAACGACGACGTTTGGCGGGACTGTCGGTGGAGCGGCACCTTTGGCCAGCGTCACTACCAATGCAGACGGAACGACTGAATTGTCTGGAGCGATCAATGCCGATACAGTTGATTTCCTTGACGGTGTCGCGGTAACAGGTGACTCGACGGTTACATCGCCCGCGATTAGCTTCGCTGCGGGCGTTCAAGGCCCTGCTGGACTAACGGTCGACGGCGACGCTGATTTTGCCGCCGCTGTTGGCGACACTACTCCAGTCGGTTCACTCACATCCGTTGGAACAGTTCATCTGACCGGTGGTGCGGTAACGACTTCTGGTGGTCAAGACTACCAAAGTGTTGTCGACATGCCCGGTGACACGACGTTTACTGGAAATGGCATTCACTTTGTTAATCCACTCGACGGTGCTGTGAATGTCGACATCAACGATAGTGGTGTCGTTCAATTCGACGCAGCTGTCGGTAGCGTAACTCCACTTGCCAGCCTCGACCTCAACTCGGGCGGACCATTAACTCTAGCAGTCAACATCACGACGGCTGGCGATCTCAATGTGACAGTAACCGATACCTCCAGTACTGGCGACGACTTGATCGTGGGAGCTACGACATTAACCTCCAGCGCCGGAGCAATCTCCGTCGGCGGTGGTGACAATACGACGGTCGAAACAACTGCAAGTCTTCTGGCAGCAACTGGCGTAACAGTGGCCGGCGATGTCAACGCAGTCGATCAAGGTTCGCAAATTCGATACTACGCGACAGTCGATAGCATTCCACTGACAATCCTTGGTGGTCCAGGTTCGGATAACATCTGGGTCAACGACACCAATGGTACAGTTGAAAACATCACCAACGACATCACTGTCAACGGCGGTGGCGGTTCCGACAACCTGACGCTCGACGATAGTGCGGATGGATCCGGCGACACCGTTGTTGTCGACGGGACAACTGTCCAAGGTTTGGTCGACAGTGGTTCCACTATCAACCACGCCGATCTGGAAGCGATCACGATCAACGGTGGAACCGACGCCGACACCTTCGATATGCTTAACGTCGGCGGTAGCTTGGCGATCGTTCGAGCCAATGGTGGTGCTGGCGACGACATCTTCAACTCTGGCCTCGGCCCTGTTCAAGTAGATATGAATGGTGGCAGTCCAGCGATTCCAGCGTCGCCAGGCGACACCATGAATCTGACAATTCCAACTCAGCCAGATCCATTTATCTTCGCAGCAGAGACCAACGGGACTTTCCTTTCCGATGGCAACGCTCCAGTAAACTGGTCCAGCATCGAGACGTTTACCATCAATGGCGACGTATTCACCGCTGGCGACCTGTTTATCGAAACGGCCGACAGGGACGACAGAATTATCTTCTCCTTAATGGGCCTCGACGAATTGCAGGTTCGCATCAACACCATCGCTTATGGACCGTTCACGGTCAGTGGCAATGTGGTTGTTGAGGGCAACGAAGGAAATGACCGCATGTCGGTGGCTGGTAATATCAACCAAGCCGTTGATCTTCGCGGTGGACCTGGCCGGGACGCATTGAACGGCGGTCGTGGAGATGACTTCTTTGACGGTGGCGATGGCAACGACATCATCCTCACTGGAGAAGGAAACAACTCCGCAACAGGTGGAGATGGTAATGACACAATCAGCGCCCGCTCTGGAAACGACACTCTCGATGGCGGTATCGGAAACGATCGCCTCGCTGGATTTGCTGGCGACGACGTCTTGCGTGGCGAAGAGGGAAATGACCAACTAACTGGCGGCAACAACAACGATGTGCTCGCCGGCGGTGCTGGTAACGATATCCTTCACGGTGGATCTGAAATCGACGTCCTATTCGGCAACAATGGCAACGATATATTGATCGGCGACACTGGAAATGACTTCCTTGTCGGCGGTACGGGCGACGATGGCATGAGAGCTCAACGAGGCAGCGACAGCTTGGTTGGCGGATTCGCAGCCAACGGTGACGATTGGCTCGCTCAGATTCAACTGCTATCGGATTTCGTTGCCTCGGGCGACATTTCCAGTATTGGTCTGCTATCGGACGACGGAGATACTGATGCTCTCAACGGAGGCAGCGGTCCCGATAATTTCTTCCTCGGTATCAACGATAATCTAGTAGGTTTGCGACCGTCCGACAATTTACAGTCGATCACGTAATCCTCGTCGCCTAGTCGGCGTGACTTGATTGCCACTTAGCGACTACCATTTCGAAAGACCCGCAGGGCTCAGTTTGAAAATTCAGACTGAGCCCTGTTTTTGTTGATATGTGTCTCCTGGACCCCGTCGCAAGTGGGAATAGAAATCAGTTATCCCAACTGGCCTGTTGTAACGATTATTCCAGTTTTTCTGCCCACGACAGATTGAATCTGTCGCACCAGGGTCAATCGTCGATACTTGAATTAGAGGTTGGTCCCAATGTCAAGCTCTTAAAGCCACTTAAACAAAGACAATCGAATGTACCAACTCAAACGACATACGTTTGACATACGTTTGATGTAAGGGCTAATGCGCTTTTAGGTCTAGCTTGGTTACTCTGCACAGTAATCATTGGGGTCCAAACTACTCATGGTGAGGATCCAAATAATTACGCACCGATTCCAGCTCCCAACTTTAGTGCAATAGACAATCAGCAAACAAACGACCTCCAGCTCGATTCCTCATCCAACTCAGACATGGACTACTTGACCCAAGAGATGGGGCGTCTCCAAAGGCGCCTCGAATACTTGGAGTCGGAGTTATACGAGGAGGTGGATCTTTCCGAACCGGAAGTTCAATCGCCTCTACCGCCACCTTCCCACGTGCTCGCCACTCGCTGGTTTGAGCGGTTTGACGTCTGGGGTTTCGCGGCGTTTGACTACCTGCATACAGGCAATGACGGCAACTATTCCGAAGGCGCGTTCGTTGTCAAAGAAACTTCGCTTTTCGTCGACGCCAAAGTGTGGGACGAAATTAGCGTGTTCTACGAGTTGCAAGTAATTCGGCTCGGCAAAGACAATCAAAAAATCGGCCAGACCGGAGAGTTGTACGCTCACTTTCGCAATATCTATTGCAATATCGGAATGAAGGTTGGTCGAGTCGACATTCCCTTCGGTGAAGAATACTTACAACAGGACTCGATCGTCAATCCGTTGATTAGTTTCTCCGCTGCGTATCCGTACGGTTTTGATGAAGGTATCGTGCTCTACGGAAACAATTATGGACTGGGTTGGATCTTAGCTGTCACCGATGGAACCGACGCGAGAAGTGTCGAGGACAATCGGGAAAAGGCTATCAACGCGAAACTGTATGGTAAGCCGACGGATCGCGTCTATCTCAGCGGTAGTTTCATGCGTAATGGCCGCGCCGCGAAGAGTGCTTTTGAATTTGGTGGAAGTCACTTCCAACCTATCGGTGCTTCGCACGTGTCAACGCTGGGCCCGAGCCCGAGTCCAGAAGTCGACGCGATTCTTTACGAGGTCGACGCTAGATTCTTCGGTTGTGGCAAAGACTACCTCGCCCTTTCGTTCGGACAAGCGTTTCAAGACGACAATACTTCGACACACAATCGAGACATACTTTGGTTCTCCGTCGAAGGCGTTCGATACCTCTGCGAAGACGTCTACTTCGTCGCCCGTTACAGTGAAATCGGCACGTACAACTCCTTCGAGGGCTATCACTTTGACGGCAAGATTACAGCGGGAGGAAATTCCTCCTACGGATACGACGCGAAACGACTTCAGCGGGCAGCAGTTGGACTGGGTTGGAAACCCAATCCGAGAACCCTTATCAAAGCGGAAATCAGTCGAGATTGGTTTGAAACGATCACCGCGTCCCCATTTAGTCCCGGCAGTGACGACAGATGGTTTTCTGGTCTCGAACTCGTGCTGAGCTTTTAACGTGCTGAGCATTCAACGTGCTGAGCTTTAACCTGGAGCAACAATGTTGAACCACCGTAACGCAAGTTGGCTAACCTGCGCCCTCTCAGGGCTGCTGATAGGTATGCTTTCCGCCGAGGCAAACGCCAACGACTGGATGCCCTCCATGCGGGAATTTGCCGACTCGTTCAAGCAACTCGAACAGTCTTTCAATTCGGGAAAGTTCGACAAGATCCCATCCTTGACATCGCAGATGAATACAGCAGCGAGTAGTCTTCGCCGTCAGGCACCTCATTTAAGTGCTTCCAAAGCGAAAGGGCTTGAGGCTCACGCGGTGCAAATCGAATTAGCGGCGACTCGCCTGAATCAAAGTGCTGCAGCAAATGACCATCATGGAATCGCGAAAGGAATGGCCAATATTCGCCACACGTGCATGTCGTGCCACGTAAAGTTTCGCGAGTTTGATCATCTCACAAGTTTCTACCCCGCTCGAGGAAATACACTGATAGTCGACGTATCCGTACGAACGATTGATGGCCGACCTAGACAGGACCATTCCAACGTCGTGGTATTTATGGACCGTGTCCCGCACACATCTCAAGTACCAGTCACCAACCCAAGAGTGTCACAAGCGAACCGACGATTCCATCCTCGGGTCCTTCCTATCGTCAAAGGCACGACGGTCGACTTCCCCAACGATGACCGAATCCTGCACAACGTATTTTCGATGTCGAAGACCAAGAAATTTGATCTGGACGTTTACCAACCCGGGACATCAAAGTCCGTAACGTTTCCCAAACCCGGTTTGATCAGGCTGTACTGCAACATTCATCCCGAAATGGCTTGCTCAATCTTGATTCTAGACAATCCCTATTTCGCACTCACCGATTCGGCTGGGCGTTGCATCATCTTGGGCATTCCCGACGGTGAATTTACTCTACGCAGTTGGCACGAATTCGGCGGAGAAACTCGCAATACCGTCAACCTGATTGGCACCTCGGCGACACGTGTCTCTTTGCAAGTCAAAGAAAAAAGACGTTCTTTGCAACACTCAAATAAGTATGGGCAGCCCTACAAGCCGCGAGAGAAGTACTAATGCGACTTAACACCGTTCGAGCCAAGATATTCTATGGAATGGGTAGCGTCATTCTTTTGTTTATCGTTGCGTCGATGGCAATCGTCTCGAATGTTGTGAAGACTTTTGGACGAGAAGAAATTAGTCGAAACCTCGTCGCCGCCCGAGAATCATTTTCGGGATACATGCGAATCCGGCAACGCCTTTTGCGAGACAAAGGACGTTCTCTCGCCGAAGCCCCTTACCTCAAAGCAACATTGTCGATCGAAGAACTCGACCAAGAAACCGCATACTCTTCCGCGCAACACCTACACAAAGTATCCCAAACTGATTTGTTACTTCTATTGGATCACAAGGGAAAACTTCTGGCTGACGTCTCCGATCCAGGCTTGAAAAATCGAGACCTCAAGCTACTCCCCGGCGTCGACGTCGCTTTACTTGGTCACGAAACCAGCAGCACTTGGACCTACAACGAAAAAATCTTTGTCACGACAATTTCCCCAATTAGCTCCGGCAACGGGATTCTAGGAGTTTTGGTACTCGGCGTGGAAGTCAACTCAGAATTGGCCTCGGAGATCTGTAAAGCCACAACTCGTGACGTGTTGATCTTGAACTCCAATTCGTTAATGACCGAGGCGTGGCAACAAACACCGACCAAGCCGATCAGCGTTACCGAGGAAAGTGCCCTGCAAAAAGCCTTTTCCACCGGCAGTCAAGATTCAATAGCGAGAATGTTCGCGTTAAACATCGGTGGTCGCCCATGCCTCGCCACTGGAATTAGATTTGACTCGTTAACAATTGTTCTCTCGCGATCGCTAGACGACTTTACCGTCGTGTATAGCCGCACCCAATGGTGGCTCTTCGCCACGGGCCTGTCGATTGCCATTTTGGCCGTAGTGGTCAGCAAGTTCATCTCTTCTCGACTTTCCCGACCGATTCAACAACTGGTCGTCGCCACAGGCGAACTGGCCAAAGGAGATTTAACGGTCTCGGTTTCGGAAACTGGCAATGACGAATTGGCGAAACTCTCCAAATCGTTCAACATCATGGCGAAACGAATTAGCCAGTTGGTCACGGATGTGAAGCACAAGGCTCAAATGGCAGAATCGGCTAGTCTCGCCAAAAGCAATTTCCTAGCCAATATGAGCCACGAAATTCGCACTCCCCTCAATGGAATTATCGGCTTCACAGACCTGCTCCAACAGAACTGTGCCAACTTGGACAACGAACACGAAGAGTGGCTACATACCATCGATAGCAGTGGTCATCACTTGCTGGAACTAGTCAACCAAATTCTCGACGTATCAAAAATCGAGTCTGCTCTACTCGAGGTAGATCCCGTCCCCTGTAGTCCGCATACGTTGATTGCAGATGTTACCTCAATTCTCCGTAGCCGGGCATTGCAAACCGGCTTGAGCATTGAGACCAACTATTTAACGTCCATTCCAGAAACCATAATCTCCGACCCTCTGCGGTTGAGACAGCTGTTGATGAATGTCGTTGGCAACGCGATCAAGTTCACGCGAAAAGGAAGCGTAAGAATCGATGTTTCCGCCATCGAAGGAACCAATGCTAACCATCTCCACTTTGTGATCACCGACACCGGAATTGGGATTTCGGCATCCAAACTGCCAACCATTTTCGAACCATTCGTGCAAGCGGACAGTTCCGTTACCAGAGAGTTCGGTGGTACTGGCTTGGGACTCACCATCAGTCGACGAATCGCAGAGGCATTAGGTGGTTCGTAGAAGGTTGAAAGTGAAGAGGGCAAAGGGAGTGTCTTTACCATCGAACTAGAGATCGGCGGCGTGGAAAATAAACCAACCGATTCGGTTGCGACTCCCAAGAGGATTTCCAAAAACCTCTTGAGTGGCAACAGTAAAGCTGGGGAATATCAGAAACGAATTCTGGTCGTCGACGACGGCATGACCAATGTGCGTCTATTGAAAGTCATCCTGACTAAAGCAGGAGCAAAAGTCGCAACTGCGGAGAACGGTAAGATAGCCGTCGACCTAGTAAAAGAGCTCGAGTTTGACCTGATCCTAATGGACATGCAAATGCCCGTGATGGACGGATACAAAGCCACAGAAGAAATGAGGAGCCGTGGCGTGACAACTCCTATCATCGCCCTCACGGCTCACGCGATGAAAGGCGATGAAGAAAAATGTCTGACGTCGGGTTGCAGCGGTTACCTGACCAAACCGATCGATCGCCACCAACTACTCCAGACTATCGCAAAGATCCTCAAAGTAGGCGGAGACGCACCCTTTCAAACGCCCGACATAGTTCCGACCGAGGAAAAAGCCGCGCCCCCGCAGGACAAAAACTCCCTGCCCGGCCCACTACCCAACGAAGCCGTATTTGAGGAGTTCTTTAGTTTCTTAACCGATACACTGAACCACATGGTCGAGGCTCACAACAACCGGGACACTGAACGCTTGCTCGAGCTTTCAGGATTACTCGTTGGAAACGATGGAAATTCGGGTTTCGACATTCTTTCCGCGCCTGCCAACGAAATCAACGATCTTGCCTCCAACGATAAATTTGACGAAATACAACCGGTCCTGCAACGGTTAGTGGAAACAGTGCGGCAAATCGTTCCGGTAAATCACACCCTGCAGTCTCCGTGATTCTCATTTGATTGCTCGCTGCTAACGAACAATCCCGCGGCAAGGCAAAGCGATCACTGACGTACACAGTTCCCAGCAACGGCGCCATGTCGCGGTCGAAATCTCGCTTCGCCAATATCAACACGACCGCCAGCGGAATCGCGACAAACAACAATCGCAGCGTCGCCAACTGCCACGCCTTGCGCTCTCGCAAAAACGGCAACTCTGTCGCCCAACACAGTAGCGGCGCCAGCAACATTACGATGGAACTTGCCGTCGACAGCCGACCGAAGAAACGACCAATAAACAGTAAGCTGAACAAACCAACGACGCCGACTCCAAGAACCGACCCGACTCCAAGAACCGACCCGGCTCCGCGGACCGACACCGCCCTGGCCAAAACAATAATGACAACGATCGACGTCACCAACGGAAACGAAGCCGCGCCCCCTTTGACGTATCCGGCCATCATGATTGCCAATCCTGCACACTGAATGGCCAGTGCCAGTGCAAACGAAATCGAAACGCCTGGCGACCTCTCAGACAGCCAACTCATCAGGCCCCAAAACACCAATAACAATACGCCACTCATCGCATAGGTAGCTATGATCTGCCACAGAGGCCAAGCGTAATCCGAGTCGCCCAGATAGACCGAATCATGCAAGAGGATCCTGGGAACGATCGCCGAAAATAAAGCTCGAGCAAACCAAGAGAACCAACTCGGTACAACTTCAAACCCCGCAATCATTTCGATGACAAGCAGTACGGGGACAACGAGCGTCAAGAAACGATTGAGGCCATTGGTGGGAGGCCACACTGAACCCAATGGGAAGAAGCTGTAACCTGCGATCAATCCAATTGCCAGTCCTAGCACACAGATCGCGTTCAGCCAACCAGTATTGATCGACGCAGTGTCGCAACTCTTCCACGGCGTCCACTTCCACGCTACCCAGCCACTCTTAGTACGATGCCACATCATTGCCGCCACCCCCAACACAAACGTGCTGACGATGGCGGTGGCGACAATTGACTTTAGATAGAGAACCGGATCGGGCATCGGCTATTTACCAACACCTTCGCAATCAATCATAATCAGTGCCTCGTCGCCGATCGCTCCGATCGCACGCTTGTCAAATCCATAATCACTTCGTTTCAACGAAACTTCCGTGGAGAATGCGACTCGTTTCGTTCCGCGGATCACGTGTTCTTTTCCACCCATCAAAACAATCGTGATCTCATTGGTCACACCGTGCATCTTGAAATCACCCGTGACTTCAAAGCCGCCCTTAATCACCTTTGTTTTGGTACTCTTGAATTCAATTGTTGGGAACTGCTTCGTATCGAAATAGTCGGGCTGACGAAGGTGCTCATCGCGAGCTTTATTTGCCGTATCCACACTGTCGGCTTTGATCGTCAATTGAAAAGTCGACTTGGTCGGATCGTCTCTATCCATCGAGAATTTTCCAGACACATCGTTGAACCGACCGTGAATCCAACTAATGTCGAGGTGCCTCGCTTTGAAACTCACGGAGGAATGCACCAAGTCGTAGTCGTAATCGTCCGCAGCCCAGACAGAGTTTGCAGCGCCGCAAACCATCGTTGCCGTTACCAGCGCGAAGACGCAAAGTGATATTTTTCGTCGCATCGAAGTGACCTTCTCAGAGTGGGAGTGAATTAACTATTTTGCTTCGGCAAAAAGATTGGTGCTATCGTATGACCTAGTCAGTGCCGAGTAAAGCAAATCCCTGAGATAGTCGTCTCTATGCCCCACTTCCCCCTTTAGCTGCCACACAGTTTTGGACGATACAACCACCAGCGATATCGCTCCAAACGCCACTAGCAACGCTAGATTACTCTAAAGGGTCACGTATTATGCTATTCCGCCGATTCCTCGCCATCTTCGGAATGCTACTACTATTGGCTGGCTGCCAAAAGACTCTACCAGCAGTCCAATCGACGAACGAAGCTGACAACTCGTCGGGCAGAATCGCGGTCATCGATCTCGATGAAGTGGCAAAGCGTCTCGGCCGCGCGGACGAATTGGCGACTGAGTTGAGCCGGCAGACTGCGGCACTGAACCAGCAGATATCGCAATTACAGCAGGCTGCCCAGGCGAAGTTTCTCGAGGCGAAGAATCAGGAAACGGCGCCGCAAACAGCTGCAGTTGGCAACGAAGTTATTCCAACGACAGATGCTGGCGAGACACAATTGAAGCAGCTAGGTGTGCAGCTCAATGGACAACTTCTCAACGCCAAGCGAACGGCTCAGCTGAAGCTTGCGAAACATCGGGAAACGTTGTTCAATAAATTCCGCGAAGAGGTAAAGCCGTTTGCCTTAGAGGTCGCCAAGCAGAGAGGTTTGACGGTGATCATTACCAAACGTGAATTCCTCTATTCCGTTGGTCCTTCGGCGGACATCACCGAGGAAGTGATCGGAAAAATGGCAACTCGGACAAGTGTCGCGAGTCGGCCGGCAGCAATTGGAGCAGTTAACCAACGGACACCAGCTGACCGCCGGTAGGGCTTCTTTCCCAGATTCACACGCCAAAATCAAACTACGACAAAAAAATAACCGCGATAAACCTGAGGGACTGATGCGAATTCCCGGTGATCAGCAAGCTTTCCTCTTCTTCTACACGAATGCGGCCCAGTTTGAGCCAAGTCCGGCTACAACCATCTCTACGCGATTGGTATAATCGGCCCAACTCCCCTTGCCTCTCAATGGTAGGTGGAGTCTACATTCTATGCTGCTTGTTTC
>Ga0115002_10005193_pt1 | contig 15443 bp, 13 predicted proteins | sample ArcticOcean_MG_C_8_FD_89576 | JGI IMG/M metagenome (GOLD analysis project Ga0115002, IMG submission 89576) | Marine microbial communities from western Arctic Ocean - ArcticOcean_MG_CB11_86 | ecosystem: Environmental > Aquatic > Marine > Oceanic | place: Arctic Ocean: Canada Basin | collected... | reverse complement strand
TGCAATCGTCGCTGCAAATCAATTTGGCCTAGATGTTCGCAACTCAAAAACTAGTGACTTGGTGAACGCTGCCAATCAAGTGTTTAACGCCATAAAATCCCAAATCACTATTACCCACCCAGATTACACAGACCTAGGTTATTTATATGGAACAATCCTTACTGATGGCAATGATACCTATTCAAATCAAGCAACAGCAAATATTTGTGTGTTTGCAAATTCCCAAGTTGATCGCAGCCCAACTGGATCAGGGGTTACTGCCCGCATAGCCATTCAGCACCGCAATGGAGAAATCGCATTAGACCAAGAACGGCATTTTGAAAGCGTCACTGGAGCATATTTTTCAGCTAAAGCGATCACTGAAACAACCTGTAGATCACATAAAACAGTAATAGTAGAAGTGAGTGGGCTAACACATTATACAGGAACATCGGTGTTCACTTATGAAGACGGTGACACGATTGGTGCAGGTTTTTTGTTAAGTTAAATAAAGATCAACCTAACTTCACCCAATGGAGCAATCCGACAAATAACTTCACATGGCTTATCTATCCATTGCGTTTCAACAACAGATCCAGTCATAATTACTTCGCCTGCTTTTAACTTCTCGCCCCGATCAGATTTTTGATTAGCAAGCCAAGCGAGTGCGTTCAATGGATTACCCATCACAGCATCCCCCAACCCTGATGCTATTTCGACACCGTCAATTAATGTTGTTCCTTGAACCGCAGCCAAATTCAAACCATCTATCGATACAGCCGCGCCCAAGACAGCGCCTGAGGAAAAAAAATCATCTGCAACAAGGCTTGGAATGCCAAAATCATTAAAATCTGTATATCGATTATCAACAATTTCAGCCGCAGCCATTACTGCTCCGACCGAGCTCAGAACACTTAGTTTAGTATGGGGAGCCTTGGACGGGATAATATCTTGATGTAACCGCAAAGCAATTTCACATTCAACCCCAACCCCAACGAAATCACATAAATGCAACACAACGCTTTGCTCGTAAACTTCATAAGTGTATAAACGCCCCGCACATGGATGCAAAATATTTAGAAATGCTTGCATGACTGGTGTTGTGCAACCAATCTTATGGCCACAACAAATACCTTTTGAACTTTCTAGCTGGGTACTTAATATCCCTTGAAGATCGTAACCTTCAGAAATATCAATAGGCCTTAGGCCATCCGGTAAACGCAGTGCTGGACCACTCGAGTTGCGTAACGCTTTAAAAGCATTAGCAGCTCTCACCATCTTACCCGCATTCATGAGGCTAATCTTTCATTAAAAATAAAATTTTACCATCGCGTCCCCCACGTTCTGCATGAGCCAAAGCTTTTGTTACTTGATCTAGGCGGTAGGTTGCTTCAACGGGAGAATGCAGTACACCAGAAACAAATAGACCTGACATTTCAGTATAAATATTTTTAATTTCTTCTTTCGACTGGTTCGATAAGCGATCAAATAACCAAAATCCAGTCAGGCTAATTTGGCGAACAATAGTATGAGTTGGTGAAATCATACATGGTTTTCCATCTAAGAACCCATAATTGACAACCACGCCACCATTAGACAAACAATCCGCTAAATGCTCGCATGGCTTCCCACCAGCTGCATCAATAGCCAGCGGCACATGCACATCACCAATCTCAGAGCGGACTCTTTCACCTAAATCATCACCATCGACAAAGACAAAATCAGCACCAATAGCTTTTAATATACTTATCGATTCAGCCCGCCTAACAATATTGATCGTTTTGATATCCATTTTCTTGGCTAGACGGATCACATGTTGGCCAACAGCAGAGTTTGCTGCATTCTGAATAATCCAATCACCCTCTTCCAAGTCGACAAAATCGTGGAGCATGAAATACGCAGAAGGTGGGTTGGCTTTCATTTGTGCGGCTTGTAACAAATCGATGTTTTCTGGAATACGAATCACTTGATCAGCGGAGCAAACAACTTTTTCAACCCAGTTTCCACGCCCGAGCAAAAGCACACGATCACCCACAATGTGTTCTTCAACATCAGAACCAACAGAAATAATTCGCCCCACTCCTTCAATTCCTTGGCGGGCAGGAAACGTATTTGGGCCAGGGTATTCGCCCCGGATCATCAATAAATCAGCTGGGTTAATAGCAGAGGCTTCAACAGCAACAAGAACTTCATTTGCTTGTGGTGGCGCAGGATCATCAACTTCAATACATTTACAAACGCCAAACGGAGCTCCAAATTTTGCGTATTCAATCACCTTCACGGTCATCCCCCTAAAAAATAGCTATGACAAAACATGCCTAAACTAGCAATGTTGTATAGGGACTGATTGTGTATAGGAAGCCTTATATGTTAGAATCTGGAAAGCTTGATTTTTTCTGAGCAATGAATGTAAGCAACTCTTCATCTTTTGCTACATCCATTTCTGGTCCCTGGTAGGAACCAAGCATTTCCTTGACCATCTTCGATGCCCGCTCTTCTGTTCTTAAGGCACCTTCAGCCTCCCATTGCTCAAACGAATTATTATCAGCCATGGTGGATCTATAGAATGCCGTCTCAAAATTGGCTTGTGTATGTGCGCAGCCTAGAAAGTGATTGCCTGGTCCCACTTCACGAACGGCATCCATGGCTTGACCATTTTCTGAAAAATCATAACCCTTACACAAAACTTCCATCATCGCTAACTGATCGATATCCATAACAAATTTTTCGTAGCTAGAAGCCAAACCGCCTTCAAGCCATCCGGCCGCATGAAGCATAAAATTAACGCCACACATTACCGATGGGAGCAACGTATTTGCACTTTCATAGGCCGCTTGAGCGTCAGGTATCTTCGATGCACACAACGAACCACCTGAGCGGTAAGGAAGGTTCAACCTACGCACCAGTTGAGCCATAGCAGAAAACACAAGATTGGGTTCAGGTGAACCGAACGTTGGGGCCCCTGATTGCATAGAAACAGCGCTTGAGAACATCCCAAAAATCACTGGAGCACCTGGGCGAATGAGTTGCGTTAAAGCACAGCCTGCCATGCCTTCTGCCAATGCTTGTGCCAGTGTTCCAGCAACCGAGACAGGGGCCATAGCCCCCGATAAAATAAAGGGTGTAACGACACAAGCTTGATTAGCAGCAGCATAAACTTTCAGTGCACCTAACATCGTATCATCAAAGACCATAGGCGAGTTGGCATTAATCAGGCTTGTGCAAACTGTGTTTTGATCAACAAAGTCGTTACCGAATAAAATCTCACACATGGCGACTGTATCACGGGCTCGGTCTGGGTGCGTCACTGACCCCATAAAAGGTTTATCAGAATACTTTATATGCGAATAAACCATATCTAAATGACGCTTGTTAACCGGCAAATCAACCGGCTCGCAAACAGTGCCCCCCGAGTGATGCATGGGGCCTGCCATGTATGCCAATTTCACAAAATTTTCAAAATCTGCAATTGTTCCATATCTGCGTCCACCGTCTAGATCACGAACAAAAGGTGGGCCGTATACAGGTGCAAAAACTAAATTCCCCCCCCCCATGACAACGCTACGTTTAGGGTTGCGTGCATGCTGCGTAAATTCAGATGGAGCAGTTTTCAGTAACTGGCGTAACAATCCTTTTGGAAAACGTACCCGCTCCCCGTCTACTTCCGCCCCTGCATCCCGCCATAAATTAAGAACTTCCCCATCATCCCGAAACTCTATACCGGTTTCTTGTAAAATGATATCGGCGTTGCGTTCCAAAATTTCTAAGCCTTCTTCACTACAAAGCTCCATTATCGGAATGTTACGCGAAATATATGGCTGAGTGACTGCCGATGCTTCCACACGCGCCGTACGTCGTGCACTCCGCCCACGACGCACACTTTTTTCAGCTATTTCGCTCATATAAATTACTCCAGAAGGCAAATTAACTTCGTCATATTCTATTTGTGTGGTCCCAACACTCTAATCTGCCAGCGCCCCTTTGTATTTCAAACACGCCCCCTCATAGACAAGCTCATATATTTCTAAACGTTATATGATGGCGGAAACAAGACACCCAATGTCGACAATCACCAAGAACATTAGTTTCCATACAGGCATGACAATCATTGAAGATTTTATTATTTGCCTACAAAATAACATCTGTAAAAAATTAAACTACAGTTAAGCTCAGGAGGACAGGTATATGAGAAGCCATGCACGTGCAGTTGTCATTGGTGGGGGAGTTGTTGGGGTTGGCACTTTATATCATTTAGCAAAAAAAGGATGGAACGATTCTGTTTTAATTGAACGCAAAGAGCTGACATCAGGCTCCACATGGCATGCAGCCGGATTGCTTCCACTTTTCAACATGAGCTACAGCGTTGGACAAATCCACAAATACTCTGTTAATTTTTATCAAGGTCTCGAAGCTGAAACTGGCCAAGACGTTGGTTTACGCCAAGTAAGTAATATTCGTTTAGCCATGAACAAAGACCGTATGGACGAATATCGACAATATGCCGGCGTTGCTAACACTATTGGCATTGATGTTAATTTTCTTACGCCTAAACAAATCAAAGAAGTATGGCCACTTTGCAATACGGAGGGTTTAATTGGTGGTATTCAACACCCAGATGATGGATATATCCAACCGGCCGACTTGACCCAAGCCATGGCCAAAGGAGCCCGCGCCATGGGGGCTGAAATAGAACGCTTTACCAATGTCATTGATATTGAGCAGCGGCGCAATGGCGAATGGATGATCACAACTGATCAAGGTGTTATCAGTTGTGATCATGTCATCAGCGCCACTGGAAATTTTGCCCGACAAACTGGAAAGATGGTCGGACTTGATATCCCCGTCATTCCCGTGGAGCACCAATATATTGTAACCGAGCCACACCCAGAAATTCAAACCCGCCAGGCTAAGGGGTTGCCAGAAATGGGAGTATTACGCGAAGCAGATGGGTCTTGGTATTTGCGAGAGGAAAATGGTGGATTTATTTTAGGTCCTTATGAGAAAGATGCACCTTGTTGTTACGTTGATGGGCCATCCAACGACAGCGAATATGAATTGTTCCAAGAAGATTTAGACCGCCTTGAGCCTCACATCGAAGCTGCAATGAAACGAGTTCCAGCGTTCAGTGAAGTTGGGGTTAAACAAGTATTCAATGGCGCCATTTGTTATACTCCAGATGGGAACCCCATTATTGGGCCGGCACCCGGTCTTAAAAATTTTTGGCTCAATGAAGGCCATAGCTTTGGCATCACCGCAGCTGGTGGTGCTGGATGGCAATTAGCGGAATGGATTGTGGAGGGTGAACCCACCATCGATATGTTAGGCGTCATACCGCACCGCTTTGGCCCGTACACAAGCAAATCCTTTCTACAGACCAAAAATGAAGAAGCCTACGCTCATGTGTTTGTGACCCACTTTCCAGATGAAGAACGTGAAGCGGGGCGACCATTACGTACCTCCCCCTGCTATGACCGCATGAAAGAACTGGGTGCTGTGTTTGGTCAAAAATATGGATGGGAACGGCCCAACTGGTTTGCACCTGTAGGTACAGAAAAAAAAGACCACTGGTCTTTCAGGCGTTCCATGTGGTTTGAACACGTTGGCAATGAATGTAAAAATGTTCAGAAAAACGTTGGGATTCTCGATATGACAGCATTTTCAAAGTGCCAAATCTCTGGTACTGGAGCAGAATCTTTTTTGAATAATTTAGTTGCCAATCATATACCCAAAAAAACAGGCCGAGTTAATTTGTGCCATGCCTTAAATAACAAAGGCGGTGTTCGTTCTGAATTTACAATTATACGAAATCCAGATACGTCCTTTTATTTGGTATCTGCTGGTGCTATGGAAAGCTTTGATCACGATTATATTTTAAAGAAAATGCCAGATGATGGCTCTGTTCGCTATGACTACCTTACCACTAGCATAGGAGTGTTGGTAGTCGCAGGTCCAAAATCCCGAGAATTAATGCAACGGGTATCAAATGCTAATTTTTCAAATGATGCTTTCCCATGGTTATCAGCAAAGCGTATTGATGTTGGATTAGCTGAGTGCACCGTTGCTCGGGTTAATTTTGTTGGTGAATTAGGATGGGAAATACATCACCCTATAGAAATGCAAAATCATGTATTTGACACCTTAATGGCAGCGGGGTCTGATTTGGGTGTTGCCCCCTTTGGTATGCGAGCCACGGATAGCATGCGCCTTGAAAAATCCTACCGCTTGGTCGGCACGGAATTATCGATTGAATATTCTGCTTACGAATCTGGTCTTCAGCGTTTTGTTCATCTCAACAAGGGAGATTTCATTGGTCGCGAGGGACTTTTAAAATGGAAGGACCATGGGTTTGATAATCAATTCGTTACACTTGAAGTTCATGATGTAGTCGATGCAGACGCACTTGGGAACAACCCAATTTTCTTAAGCACTGAAACTGTTGGCCGAGCTACAGGTGGTGGATATGGTTTTCGTCTTGAAAAATCACTCGCACTCGCAATGATCCGTCCTGATTTGGCCACTGTAGGGACTGAGCTTGAAATGGATATTTTAGGCACAATGCACAAAGTGACTGTCATAGAAGAAAGCCCTTATGACCCAGAAAATAAACGTTTGCGGGCATAATCTATATTGTAAGACAGAGCATTCCATATAATCTGCAAGTTGTGGTGAATTTACAGGTGGAACAGACAATGCCAACATTATTGAATGTTGAACAACGCCAAGCCTATGAACGTGGGGTATATTATAATTACCAGCCTTTTTGATACTGAAGAAATTGGGTGCTTGCGCACTGCCATGGAAACCGATGAGCAAATCCATTCGCATTTTTATGACCGAAAAGATGAGACTGGTGCGCCAACAAAAATGGCCTTATGGAACCATCTTGGCGACAGTGCATATAGCTTAGCAGCTCGCTCAAACCGCGTAGTTGATACCATGGAAGATCTATTAGGTGGCGAGGTTTATCATTACCACTCAAAGCTCACCGCAAAAGAAGCTTTCGAGGGTGGGGCTTGGGAATGGCATCAAGATTATGGTTATTGGTATGCCAATGGCTGCTTATTTCCCTTAATGGCCTCCCTAATGATTGCCCTTGATGATACAACCAAAGAAAATGGTTGTTTGCAGGTTTTGAAAGGCTCTCAAGCCATGGGCCGCATTGAGCACGGCGAATTAGCGAGTGGGCAAGTTGGATCAGAAGAAATCCGGACAACCGAAGCGGCCAAACGACTTGAAACGGTGTATGTCGAGATGAAAGTGGGCGACGGTTTATTTTTCCATTGCAACACCCTACACCGCTCTGACCAGAATACCTCACCAAACAAACGCTGGACACTTATTTGTTGTTATAATGCAGCTCGTAATGATCCTTATTTAGACCATCATCACCCCCACTACACACCAATAGAAAAAGTACCTGACGATGCGGTCCGCCTTGCAGGAGCCAAACATGCAAATGTATCAGAATCCTCAGCCTTTATGGATAAATCCTACGCACCACCAGAAATAAAAAAACTTGGGGTTTAATGAAGATGGATACAGCTGAATGGGATATCCGGGTCAGCTTAGCCGCCGCTTTTCGCTTGGTTGATTTGTATGGCTGGTCTGATTTATTAGGAACCCATTTATCCGCACGAGTTCCGGGTTTTGATTAACAATTCCTGATTAATCCATTTGGTGTGATGTTCGACGAAATGACGGCGTCGGATTTGGTTAAAGTCGATATAAATGGTAGTATTCTATCAGAAACCAATTACCCCATTAACCCAGCAGGCTTCACTATCCACAGTGCAGTCCACATGATGCGCCACGACGTAGAATGCGTGATCCACACCCATACGGCCGCCGGGTTAGGTGTTGCTACCCAAAAGGATGGCTTATTGCCCCTGACACAGCAATCGTTAGCAGTGATGGCCCATTGTGGTTACCACGATTACGAGGGGATTGGGTTTAATTTGGAAGAACGCACGACTATGGGGGCCCATTTAGGCGCAAATAACGTTCTCTTTTTACGTAACCACGGCCTGCTTTCAGTCGGAGCAACAGTTGGTGAGGCGTTTATGTGGATGTATCGGGCGGAACGAGCATGCCGATTCCAACTTGCCTTTCAGCAAGCCGGTTCTGCTCCAACTGTAATTTCCCCTGAAATCATCGAATCAACTTTTGAGCAAAACAGGCAAGCCAATAGCTCTGAAGGCTACCGCCCCATTGGAGTGAATGAGTGGCCCGCACTATTGCGTAAACTGGACCGTGAGAATTCAGGGTACGCTCAATAGATGAAATGAATTATGTCGCCTTCATCTTAAAAAATGTCCGTATCTGAACAGCCGAAACGCTAAATTAAAATTATCTGAAACATAGATAAAAATTGTATCTATGTCCTTTAGTTTGGAGCGTGCCATGGCCGAAGATCAAAACGACGACATCATACTTAGCGAACTTCCTGACGATGAACTTGTTGAACAAATGCATGACGATCTTTATGATGGGCTTGCTGATGAAATAATCGAAGGGACAAATATCCTTTTGGGTCGGGGCTGGACCCCGTATGATGTTTTAACAAAAGCCTTAGTTGAGGGTATGCGTATTGTTGGAATTGATTTCCGTGATGGCATTCTATTTGTTCCTGAAGTCTTAATGTCGGCAAATTCCATGAAAGCCGGGATGAGTATTTTACGGCCCCTATTAGCTGAAACTGGCGCACCAAAAATGGGTAAAATGGTGATTGGAACTGTCAAAGGCGACATTCATGATATTGGAAAAAACCTAGTTTCAATGATGATGGAAGGGGCTGGGTTTGAAGTCATTGATATTGGCATCAACAACTCAGTCGAAGAATACCTAGCAGCCCTAGAAGAACATCAACCTGAAATTTTAGGAATGTCAGCGCTGCTAACAACGACCATGCCCTACATGAAAGTCGTCATCGACACATTGAAAGAAAAAGGTATCAGGAACGACTATATTGTCTTAGTTGGTGGTGCACCACTAAACGAGGCGTTTGCTGAAAATGTTGGGGCTGATGCTTATTGCCGGGATGCTGCCGTGGCCGTTGAATCCGCAACTGAATTTATGTCACACCGCCAAGGAATGGCTGCCGCATAGATAGCATCTTAACGTTTACATCTATATAAAAGGATGACTGCTATAACTCATCTCAAACCAACTCTTCTGATTTCCTGTGGTGCATTGGCAAAAGAAGTTGTTCACTTAATAGATAACAACAATTGGCAAGCCTTCGTCCTTGAATGTCTACCAGCCGATTTGCACAATAAACCAAAATTAATCCCAAATTTGATGCGTGAAAAAATTAAATCTGCAAAGCAATCCAATAAATACGATCATATATTAGCTTTATATGGCGATTGTGGTACCGGTGGTCTTCTGGATGCAGTCTTAAATGAAGAAGGAGTTGAACGAATTCCAGGTGCTCATTGTTATGAGTTTTTTGCAACCACGCCTAAATTTGAGGACCTAAGCAAACAAGAAATTGGGAGTTTTTATTTAACTGATTATCTAACTCGGTTTTTTGACAGATTGATAATCAAAGGCTTAGGTATCGATCGCCATCCAGAGCTTAAAGACATCTATTTCGCTAACTATAAACGCATCGTCTACTTGGCCCAAACGGATGATCCTACATTAGATAAAATGGCAAAAGATGCAGCAGTGCAGTTAGGGCTTGAATACGTTCGCCAAATAACAAGCTACGGTAATTTGGAAAAGTTCATGTCTGCAAATTTGAACACAGGTGATGTATGGCCCAATTAGTAATTTTGTATTGGTGTGATATTCCAGCACAAATTATTGTCAAGGCTGGACGCAAATCAGCTAAGCAACAATTGACAAACCGATTTCAAGAGGCCATCGATATGGCTGCCATGAAATCAAAAGCGCATAAAGCAGGGACATACTTAGAAAAATGGCGACGTAGTGAACCATATAGGTGCGGTGAAAATCTAGAAATAGAAGTTAGCCGCGCGGCAAAAAAGATAGAAAAAGACTACGACGACGAACGCTTAAACGCACTAATTAAAGCTGGAGGTAAAGATAATTCCTCAAACAAATGACCAAAACACAGCCTATGCCCCAAACGGAGTTAATCCAACTCGTCGTTTGGGAGCTAAATATAGCGTTCGGCTCTGGTCGGTCCGAAACGCTCGATTTTTAGAATGGGTCTATGATACCTTCGCAGATGTTTTATTAAAGTTAAATTGGTTATGGAATTTAATTGGTTATCATCGAGTTGAACGCCCTGTAGTGTTTTTAGAAAAACTAACTAAAGGTTTTTTGTTCGATTGCCGTATGTGTGGGCAATGCACTCTATCCAAAACTGGCATGTCGTGCCCAATGAATTGTCCTAAACAAATACGAAACGGCCCCTGCGGTGGAGTTCGGGCTAATGGTAATTGCGAAGTTGAGCCAGACATGCCATGTGTTTGGTTGCAGGCATGGCAAGGCAATCAACGCATGCGCAACACCACAAATATTTTATCTATCCAACAGCCTGTTGATCAAAGTTTAAAAGGAACGTCAGCTTGGCTACGTGAAACAGCAAAACGGGCAAATCCATGAATAAGGCTAGCGATCACTCAGTTGATGCAAGCCAAACCTTAGAAAAATTACCAGGCCACAGTTCACGTGGCCGACTGGAACGTGTGTTAAGGCGAGGTGAGTTTGCGGTGACAGCTGAATTAAACCCACCCGATTCAGCAAACCCTTGGGAAGTTTATGACCGTGGTGCAGTTTTTGATGGTTGGGTTGATGCCATCAACGCGACTGATGGATCAGGTGCTAACTGCCATATGTCGAGCGTTGGTATCTGTGCTTTGTTGACCCGTGTTGGCTATGCTCCAATTTTACAAATCAGCTGTCGCGACCGTAACCGCATTGCTATCCAAGGTGATGTATTGGGGGCGGCTGCCATGGGTGTTAATAATATCCTTTGTTTAACTGGTGATGGTGTTCAAGCTGGCGACCAACCAGGAGCAAAACCAGTTTTCGATTTAGACTGCATTTCGCTTCTTGAAACTATCCGGATCTTACGTGATGAGAGACAGTTTTTATCAGGCCGTAAAATTAGTGAGCCCCCCCAAGTTTTTTTAGGAGCAGCTATCAACCCATTTGCGCCACCTCACGAATTTCGCCCACTCCGGCTTAAAAAGAAAATTGAGGCCGGCGCACAGTTTGTTCAAAGCCAATATTGTTACGATGTACCTATTTTAAAAGATTATATGCAACGTGTTACTGATATGAGATTGCACGAAGAGTGTTTCATTTTAATTGGCGTCGGCCCTTTGAAATCCGCCAAAGCGGCTCGATGGATTAGGTCTAACGTTCCAGGCGTTCATATTCCAGAAAATATAATTAAGCGTCTAGATGGTGCAAATGATCAACAACAAGAAGGTAAACAAATTTGTATCGAGATTATTCAAGAAATCCAAGACATTAAAGGTGTCTCGGGAGTTCATGTTATGGCGTACCGACAAGAAGAGTTGGTTGCTGATATTATTCAGGAATCAGGGATTATTACGCACCGTAAACCATGGAGGCGGGCGACGGATATTGGTAATGCAAGTATTACCTAAACTAAATAAAATAACTAAAAATAAACCTGCCGCACATGAGTAGATTGATGTCGCATTAAAGACAGTTAACTATCCCCTATCCCCGTATTTAAAAATCAAATATTCCTTAGTGGAGACAATTTGAATGGCCCACACAACCTTGAGTTCTGCGACTAGTGAAATAACCATTGGCTTTGATGTCCCCTTTGTCATTATCGGGGAGCGGATCAATCCAACAGGGCGTAAGCTGCTGTCGACTGAAATGTCTGAAGGGAATTACAACAAAGTTCAATCTGATGCCTTAGCCCAAGTTGCTGCTGGTGCACAAATGCTTGACGTAAACGCAGGCATCCCACTCGTCGACGAACCCAAAATTTTGGCGGAGTGCATTCAATTAGTTCAAAGTATCACCGATGTTCCGCTGTCTATTGATTCGTCGATAGTTGCAGCATTGGAAGCTGGATTAGCAGTCTATCAAGGCAAAGCACTTGTAAACTCAGTAACTGGTGAAGAGGAGCGTTTGGAAACGGTTCTACCACTGGTCAAAAAATATGGAGCTGCCGTCGTTGCTATATCCAATGATGAGACTGGGATTTCAGAAAACCCAGACGTCCGCTTTTCAATTGCCAAAAAAATTGTCGAACGAGCAGAAGACCACGGCATCCCTAGATCTGATGTGATCATCGATCCGTTGGTTATGCCGGTTGGCGCATTGGGCGATGCAGGACGCCAAGTGATGCATATATTGCGGCGCTTGCGCGAAGATCTAAAGGTTAACTCGACCTGTGGTGCATCAAATTTTAGCTTCGGCCTACCAAACCGGCATGGCATGAATTCTGCCTTTTTATCGATGATGATTGGTGCAGGCTTAACGTCAGCCATCACTAATCCATTGCACCAACCTGAAATGACCGGGGTTATGGGAGCCAATGTGGTTATGGGCTTTGATCCTAACTGTCATGCGTGGATTGAAAAATTTCGTGACCCAAGCGTTGAGGGAAGCCGAGGTAGTCGCGAAGGACGCCGGCGTCGTTCATCCGTATCGCGCGCCTAAAGGAATATACATTTGGACGATGCATTCATAGTATTTTTACCCTCTGGTAAACAAGGTAGGTTCCCGCTTGGAACTTCAGTTTTGGAATGTGCACGAAAATTAGATGTAGATATTGATAGCGTGTGTGGTGGACGTGGTATATGTGGACGGTGTCAGATCGAAACAGGCAACGGTGATTATGCTAAATATGCTATTGAAAGCCGAGCCAATAATTTATCACCAATCAGCAGCCCAGAACTAAAATATGACCAACGACGGACCCTAAAGGCCAGACGTCGGTTGAGCTGCCATGCACAGTTAATGGGTGATATTGTTATTGATGTTCCGGCGTCAAGTCAGGTTCATAAACAAATCATTCGTAAACGCGCAGAAGTTCGCGATATTGAATTAGATCCAGCGATCCGCCTACATTATATCCACGTTGAAGAACCAACACTTGATACACAAACTGGCGATTTGGAACGCTTAATGGATGCACTAGATACACAATGGGGGTTGGACCAGTTAGAAGAAATCGATATCCGTTCTTTGCAACGCATCCAAACGTGCCTGAGGAAAGGCGAATGGAAGGTGACTATTGCTGTTCATAGAAACGTCCGGATCACAGGTATTTGGGCGGGTTTCCACGACAAAGCGTATGGCTTAGCTTTTGATATTGGGACAACAACAATTGCTGGCCACTTATGTGATTTAGCCAGTGGGGAGGTTTTGGCATCAGATGGAATTATGAACCCACAGATACGATTTGGCGAAGACCTGATGAGCCGAATTTCCTACGTTATGATGAACCCTGGTAGCGAAATAGAACTAACAAACACGGTCCGAGCAGGGATTAATGAAGTTATTTTAAATCTCCGAACAGAAGCTAAAATTAATGCCAATGAAATTATGAACCTAACTTTTGTTGGGAATCCAATAATGCATCATTTTCTTTTGGGTATTGATCCAACTGAATTGGGTGGCGCTCCTTTTGCGCTTGCAACCAATTCTGGTATGACCTTATGGGCAACGGAGTTAGATATTACGGAGACTAGCCCCGATGCACGGGTCTACGTATTACCATGTATAGCTGGACATGTTGGGGCGGATACCGCAGGCGTTATTCTATCGGAAAGCCCACATTTAAATGATGAAATCACTTTAATTGTTGATGTTGGGACCAATGCAGAAATTTTGTTAGGCAACAAAGACCGATTGCTTTGTGCATCTTCACCAACTGGGCCAGCATTTGAAGGGGCTCAAATCAGCTGTGGTCAACGTGCCGCACCGGGAGCCATAGAACGTGTTCGCATTGATAAAAAAACACTTGAACCCCGGTACAAAGTCATTGGCTGCGATTTATGGTCCGATGATCCAGGTTTCTCGGATGCTACAAAAACAACAGGTGTCACAGGAATTTGTGGGTCTGGAATTATTGAGTTGGTTGCCGAAATGTTTCTGGCCCAAATCGTGACAACTGATGGTGTCATCAATGGCAATGCTGCAAAAACATCTGAACGGATCAAAGAAGATGGCCGAACCTTTCGTTACGTACTTATTGAACGTGAAAATGAGATATCAATTAATCAAACTGACATCCGTGCAATTCAACTGGCGAAAGCAGCGCTATATGCTGGGGCCAAATTATTGATGGATAAATTAGACATTGAAAGCCTTGACAAAGTAATTTTGGCAGGGGCCTTCGGTAGCTACATAGATACCAAATACGCACTAATTTTAGGCATGCTTCCCGATTGTGACCCCAAGAATGTATCCTCGGCCGGAAATGCAGCGGGAACAGGGGCTAGAATAGCTCTCTTAAACCAAAAATCACGTGATGTTATTGAAGCTGTTGTCTGCCAAATTGAAAAAGTAGAAACTGCGATTGAACCACGTTTTCAAGAGCATTTCATTGAAGCTATGGCAATTCCTCATAAAACAAACTCTTATATAAAGCTCGGCAAAGTAGTCGATTTACCCTCTCCTAATCTATCAATAGACGGCAGTGTTTCACGCACCAGGAAGCGACGGCGCAGAACGTGATTTGAAATTGCCGCAAAGACTGATAAAACTCAGTTACTAATTGTGCTAAATGGCGACAGCTTCCTAATATTTCGAAGAGCTCCATTCAAAATGTCTTTGTTGCTTGCCAAAATCATCGTCTCTGTTTGCCTCGTTCTTGGTCTATCTTGGGTTGCTGAAAAGGTAAATCCACGGATTGCTGGTATTTTATCAGGCATGCCGCTGGGGGCAGTGTTAGTGTTATTCTTTGTGGGCATGGACTTAGGGCCAGAATTTGCGACAAAAAGTGCGCTTTATGCCATACCATCAATAACATCGACATTGGCCTTTTCCATTGGTTATTACTTCACTTCGCAATTAAAAATACGCTTTTCACAACTTTTATGCTCAATCATTGGTATCATTTTCTATTTGGTTATTGCGCTTATTTTAAATACTATTAATTTTAATTTACCCCTAGGCATCACATTCTCCTTAATTACATTGATGGTTGTTGGGTATACTTTCAGATCACGAGATTCCAATAAAATTCAGAAAAAAGTAAAGATGACATTCCCTCGTTTGTTGTTCCGGTCCGGCATGGCCGCAAGCTTTGTTGTCACTATAACGACATTCGCTGATTTTGTTGGCGCACAATGGTCAGGCTTATTGATTGGTTTTCCGATGACCTTTTTACCATTTTTACTAATCATCCATATTACATACTCAGGAGATCAAATTCGCACTATCATACGCAACTTCCCATTGGGGCTTGTTGGGTTGTTGTGTTTTTTAATTGTCGTCAACCAAACCATTCCCTTGATTGGTGTGAATTTAGCTATCCTTGCAGCCCTAGGTGCATC
>Ga0115002_10005190_pt1 | contig 15446 bp, 16 predicted proteins | sample ArcticOcean_MG_C_8_FD_89576 | JGI IMG/M metagenome (GOLD analysis project Ga0115002, IMG submission 89576) | Marine microbial communities from western Arctic Ocean - ArcticOcean_MG_CB11_86 | ecosystem: Environmental > Aquatic > Marine > Oceanic | place: Arctic Ocean: Canada Basin | collected... | reverse complement strand
CGGCCCTCCAGATCGTAAATTCCGCGAATATTCCCCCAAACCCTGGCCCGATTATTGTTGCCAATCCCCAGGTTGTCGAGATCATTGATAGTATTCGGACTCTCAATTCGCTTGGAAACACGTCTCCCACCAAGCCGAAAGACTGAGAAACCATCAGTCCTCCACCCAATCCTTGAACCAGTCGCCAAATTAATAGTATGACCATATCAGGCGCAAAAAATGCGCCTAAGTTACCGATGGCAAATAACAATCCAGCAAAAACATAACCACTCCGTCGCCCGAACAACTCTTTTACCGGTCCGGCGCTTGAAGATCCCATAATGGAACCCACCATATAGAGCATCACCGTCCAGAAATAGAACTGAGCACCACCGATATCCGCAACAATCGTCGGCATGATTGTGGATATGACAAAAATATCTATACCAAATAGTGCAATGGCTAGGTTGAGCACTAAGGTGTAAATGCCCAAGCGTCCCGTAAATAGTTTTTCCAAGAACTAATTTCGGATTGTTGAGAAACTTGTCTTTGGGTCATAGTCGACGTTTAATTAAACTCAATTCTTTTACAGACTAATCCAAAGTGTTGCAGACCCTGTTGTTATCCTATTATGCCAAGGCATCGCAGATTTAATATATTTAACACCGAAGAAAATCCCGTAACCATCAAATATCTGTTGCTGACAGTATCCTGAGAATAGAGTAGAAATGATAAAAAGTTAGCAGCCTCTTTTGCATTGGGAGAAGAAAAAATGGATGCGCACAAGGATTTAGCAGACGTCCCTAATGAACTTGAGGAATATTACGCTCAAATACAAAAACACAATATGGCTCCTCTTTGGGAAAATCTTAGCCATCTCCTTACTCCCGAACCAAAAGTTAAGTCTGTACCCCATCATTGGAATTATGAAGCTCTCCGTTCACTCCTGCTCGATTCTGCAGACATTATTTCAGCGGCAGAGGCAGAACGCCGTGTGCTAATGTTGGAAAACCCCGGTCTACCTGGAAACTGCTCCATAACAGAATCCATGTTTGGCGGCCTGCAATTAATCATGCCTGGCGAAGTGGCACCTGCACATCGCCATTCCCCTGCGGCCCTTAGGTTTATTATAGAAGGCTCGGGTGCATACACCGCGGTCAACGGAGAAAAAACCTATATGGAGCCCGGCGATTTTGTAATAACACCTTCGTGGACTTGGCACGACCATGGTCATGAGGGTCGCGAACCTGTTGTTTGGCTGGATGGACTGGATATCCCGTTAGTTCGTGTGATTGGTTCCATATTTGTAGAACATTATCCTGAGGAGCGTTTTCCCGATGGGCCACCCCCTGGAGATAGTTTGGAAAGGTACGGGAATAACATGCGCCCTATTAACATGCTCCCAGAAGATCTGAACTCTCCTATCTTTTCTTATCCCTACGACCGTTCACGTGAAACTTTGGAGAAGCTTCGTAATAGTACAGAACTTGACCCCTACCATGGTTTGAAGATGGAATATATTGACCCCACTTCAGGTGGCCCGGCAATGGCAACGATCTCTACCTTCCTTCAATTGCTTCCCAAAAACTTTAAATCCGAAATTTATCAAAGCACGGAAAGCCTAATCTATTCGCCTGTGGAAGGTAGCGGGAAGGTATACATTGGAAAGGGAAAAGAGACTAAAGTTTTTGATTGGAAAGAACGCGATGTGATTGTAGTCCCCTGCTGGTATCCACATCAATTTGAGACTAACGAGGACGCCGTGGTATTCAGTTTTTCTGACAAGGTAGTTCAAACAAAGCTCGGGCTCTGGCGGGAAAAACGTGGCAACGCATGAGTACCCACTTCTCTTCCTGATCGGATTTCCCGACTCCCCCCTCAGAACTTACCAACAAACAAAATTCTTATAAATTATGGCGAATAAAAAAACTTTCTTTTTATCATGTGAGATCAATTGAGAGCGGACTATCTATCCTGCATGGGGCACGATCGTTTAGAAACACCTCACATCGATGAATTAGCCTCAAAAGGGGTCCTTTTTACACGCGCCTACTATCAAGCCCCTATTTGCGGGGGATCTCGCATGAATTTCTATACAGGGCGTTATGCATTTACTCATGGTGCCAGTTGGAATGGAATACCTCTGAATCTTAGCGAAAGAACGATTGGCGACTATCTTAAGCCATTGGGATACAGAGTTGCTTTGGTAGGTAAAACCCACATGGGTTGCCGATCAAGAAGGTATGCCTCGGCTCGGGATTGATCCTCAATCTGATATAGGCATTCAACTGAGTGAATGTGGTTTCGAACCATATGAGAGAGATGATAGGCTTTGGGAAAATGATGACTTCCCGCCGCCTAATTTCGCGTATAATAACCACCTCCGCTCTATAGGGTATGAAAGCTAAAACCCATGGCATGATTTTGCAAATTCTGCCGAGGATCCAGACGGTGAACTTCTCTCAGGCTGGTATTTGCGCCACAGTCACTTGCCAGCAAGGGTGTGCGAAAAAGATTTTGAAACAGCCTACATGACTAATTAAGCAATGGAATTCATTGAAGAAGCCGCTGAAGACCCGTGGTGCCTTCATCTCAGCTATATTAAACCTCATTGCCCCTACATTGCGCCATCACCCTACCGCTCGATGTACGGTCACAATGATATAAAGCCCGTCAATCATCACCCAAAAGAGCGGGAAAATCCCCATCACTTGATGAAGTTATACATGGAACGAGAAGATAGCAGGACTTTCTCACGCCAAGAAGCCCGGCAAATGTTATCCCTACTTATATGGGGCTCATAAAGCAGATAGATGACCATATAGGACGGCTGTTTAAATTTTTAGAAGATAACGGTCGTATGAATGATACCGTAATCATTTTCACAAGTGATCACGGGGACTACCTTGGAGACCACTGGCTCGGAGAGAAAGAACTATTTCATGAAGAAAGTGTCCGTATTTTGTTCATTGTCTATGAACCAAGTGTGGCATCTGACGTTTCCCGCGGCAAAGTCGATGATCTACTAGTTGAGTTGATAGACCTCGTTCCAACCTTAGATAGACCTCGTTCCAACCTTAGATAGACCTCGTTCCAACCTTAATTGACATTGCCGGAGGCAACATTCCCAACCACATACTGGAAGAGCTATCACTATTGTTACATGGCGAGAACCCCAAGAACTGGAGAAGCTACGTAGTTGGTGAATCGGAGTATGCCTCCCGAATTGCATTTTGGGACCTTGGTCTTGAGGCCCACGAAGCACGTGCTACCATGATTAGAACAGAAGACTGGAAATATATATTCCATGAAAGTTTCCGTCCGGAACTCTTCGATATGAAAAATGACCCTGAGGAATTATGTGATCTTGGCGAGGATCAAGCCTACAACACTATCCTTCAGGAAATGAGAGATTTAATGTTTGAATCACTGCGCAGACGCCGCACACGCACTACTCGCGATAACGATTATATGAAAATGAGAGAAAAACATGCCCTAGAAAATAATAGTAAGCGGCCAGTCTATATAGGTGTATGGTAATAGATGAGTTGCATAATCCACCTCTTTAAACGTAGGACTCCAGAACTTGATTGAGTAAGAATAACCATGGCATCAAGAAAAATTATAATCGGCATGACAGGCGCCAGCGGCTCTGTGTTTGGCATACGACTTCTCGAGGCATTAAAAGAGTCAGATGTTGAAACTCATGTAATCGCTAGTAAATGGGCCCAGCGTACCATGGAACACGAGACCTCCCTGACCGTGGAAAATCTCAGAGACCTAGCTGATGTCTATTACGGTCCTGGGGACATGGGAGCCCAAATATCTTCTGGTTCTTTTATGACAGAAGGCATGGTAATCGTACCTTGCTCAACTCGTTCAGTGGCAGCCATTTCAAATGGGTTTGGTGAACATCTGGTTCACCGAGCTGCCGATGTTATCCTGAAAGAGCGTCGGCCTTTAGTATTAGTCGTAAGAGAAACACCCTTAAATGATATTCATTTAGAAAATATGCTAAAATTATCTCGCATGGGTGTCACCATTCTCCCACCTGTACCTGCATTTTATAATCATCCTAAAACGTTGGATGATATGATCAACCATATTGTCGTACGCATACTCGATCAATTTGCGATTGAGACCGACTTCGCCAAACGCTGGGATGGGGACATGAAAAACGCCTCCCCCAGAGTTCAGCAAGTCAAATAATTCTTTAATTGTTTTGAATTGAAAGGTTTGCTCGTACAACACAAAACGATTGGGTGCCTATTTTATGCCATCATGCACCACAACGTTATGAAATTTATAGATTAATTGTTAATCTGGGTTAAAGAATCCTTGGCGTTTACAAAGCTGCCTTGCTAGTATTGTGTCCAAGTCCCAGTTCAATTTATCCTACTCACCCCCAAAATATAGATTTACGATCATAAGATATTTTTATTCGCCCGTAATATAGCATTTAATACAATTTCAGGCGTCATGGGTTGATGGTTCACCCTTACGCCGAGATAAGAGAGGGCATCGTTTACGGCTCCCCATAATGATGCTGGTGCTCCTATTACTCCTGCTTCTCCAACACCCTTCACACCTAGCTTTGTTCCTATTTGAGGAGTTGTAATATGCGAAACTTCAATGGGCGGAATATCATCAGCCCTCGACACCGCATAATCTAAAAAACTACCACTGATAAGTTGGCCATTAGCATCATAATGACAGCTTTCATTAAGAGCTCCACCTATACCTTGGGCGCTCCCACCCATGACCTGGCCATCCACTAGGTCTCTATTAATAATATTACCACAATCCTCAACAACCCAATGCTTCAAAGGTTTAACCTTTCCAGTATCCATATCAATATCTACCAGACTTCCCTGTATGCCGTTAGCCATAAAATGGGGGCGCTCTTGTGACGTATAACTTCGAGCCACAGAAAACATTTCGATTGCGCCGTCGGGAAGGTTATAGGGCTGATACCAGGCTGTTTTAGCAAGATCCTTAAGAGTAAGACTTTCTCCTCCGGTTCCCATGATAACGTTATTTTTCAATTTTAGTGTCGTCGGAGTTGCCTGTAATAAATGACCCGCCATGTTAAGGATATTTTCCAGAAGGTCTTCCGCCGCTAGTACTGCGGCCTCACCAGCAAGGGACAATCCTCGCGACGCCCAAGCACCTCCACCACGGGCACCTCCACTATCACTGGAATAAATTTGTATTGTGTCCAGGTCCAAGTTGAGAGCCCTCGCGATTATCTGACGAATACCCGTCAATGTTCCCTGACCTTGGTCAGTAGCTCCGGTCTCGACGCGGATTGTGCCATCCGCCTCCAAACGAATTTGACATTCTTCAACCGAGGTCGCAGGAACGCCCGCTGCACCATAGAGACCTGGGCCTAGCGCCGTTTGTTCTACAAAAGTTGCAATTCCAATTCCCCGTAGAATACCGTTACGTCGCAAACGCTCTTGTTCTTCGCGTAACTCAAAGTAAGACATTTGTTCAATAAGCAGATCAATACAATCAGCCAGAGACAGCTTATCCATATATAATCCCCCATGGGTCGTATGCGGAAAAACCTCCTCATCAAGGTAATGACGTCTACGAAACAATGCAGGATCTTCCCCCAGATCCCGGGCTGCCATATCAATTAGCTGCTCCGTAACGGTGCAAGGTATTGGCTGGCCCACCCCACGGATAGCTCCACTGGGCGGTTTGTTCTGCCAAAAGGTTCGAGACCTGCTGTTCATACCTTCCATTTTATAGGGCGCGCCAAGTTGAACGGCAGCTTGTATCGAATCGCCAACGGAAGAACGGGGAAATATGGAGTAAGCGCCAATTGCATTATTGAAATCTCCTTCCATTCCGATTAGCTCGCCGTCTTCCGTAAAACTAATCGTTGCTGTTACATCAAATTCACGGGCTTGTGCGTCAGATTGAAAAGATTCTATTCGCGTTGCTACATACTTCACGGGGATTGCTAACAACCGTGCAGCTAAAACGGCGGCTATTTCATCTGGATAAAGATGAAGCTTTACGCCGAACCCCCCCCCAACATCACCGACATGAACCCGAACCCGGTTTTCTGCTATACCAAGAATACGCGCTAGTAAAACTTGCACCAAATGGGGAGATTGATGAGATTGCCAGACGGTGAGTTCGTCAGAAATGTTATCATAATTGGCAATAATACCCCTGGGCTCTAGTGTAACTCCCGTTTGTCGCCCAAATGAAAATTGCGCCTCTAAATGCCTGGCCGTTAGATTTTCTGGAACACCCGGTCCTATTTCTATTTCCGAAGCAATATGGTCGTCATCGAAATTAATTGATTGAAGATCAGAAATCACAGGTAATTCAGTATACTCAAGATGAACCGCCGCCGCCGCATCTTCAGCCTGTAATTGGGTCCCTGCTGCAATAACTACAATTGGTTCTCCCTGATGGCGAATATGTTTTTCAACCAAAGGCAACTGCGGCGGAGAACTGTGCCCCGGCATATTATCAAGCCTGGTTTGCGGAATTTCCGATATCAGAGGTGCATAATCGGCCGCAACCATAACCCCTAGCACTCCTGGCATTACCTTTGACTGTTCTAACTCCACATTTTTAAGCAAGCCATGTGCAATTGTGCTACGAACGAAAGCCAAATGAGCCAAACGGGGAAGAGTGATGTCATCAAGAAACATCCCCCCTCCAGCAACCAATCTCCTGGCTTCTGATCGGGGTACATTAATTTCCGGAAGACTTTTTGAGGTTTCTGTCATGACAAAACAATGCCAGTTTTGACTACGCCAGGAAAGTCATTGGTAGAAACCATATTTGACCTTGGCCATTCCAAATTTCATACTCTCAGGGTCATGGTCGACAATATTGATATAGAGGCGATAGCTGGTAAAGAGGGAATGCTAGCTCGGGCCTATACGGATCCGGAAGTTTTTAAACTCGAAATGGAGCGTATATTCCAACGAGTTTGGATATTTGTCGGTCATGAAAGTCAAGTGCCCAAACCTGGGAACTTTAGGCGAACGAGTATTGGAACCAATGAAGTCCTTTTAGTTCGGCAAAAGGACTACTCTTTGAAAACCCTATTTAACAATTGCTCACATCGAGGCACACGTCTATGCGCGACCGCAGAAGGAAATAGAACTTCATTTATCTGTCCATATCACGCATGGACATTTGACCTTGATGGTACTCTTAAAAGGGTGCCTGACGTAGGAAGTTACCCAACCTCCTTTGATATCAATGATCCATCACTCCATTTGAAATCCGCCCCGAGATTACAAGACTACCGGGGATTCATCTTTGCTAGCTTATCTGAGCAAGGACCAAATTTGATTGATTATTTAAGTAAAATGACTAACGCGATTGACAACCTCGTTGATAGGGCCCCAGACGGCATAATTTCGCTTGATGGGGGCCATTTTCGCGTACGATATTCTGGAAATTGGAAACTTCATCATGAGAATGCAAATGACACTGTTCACCCGGGGTTTGTTCACGAATCATCTGTTACGGCTGCCCGACAGTCTCAAAAAGGGAAGAGGGGGAAGGCCGAGCCAATCGACGGTGGGCAGACAAGAGGCATGATGGCTTCCAACGGTCTGTCACCGAAGGATTGGAATACTATAGAGCTTAATGGCATGTCCAATGGACATTCTTTCATGGGTGGCTTTTACAAATCTGGGCTCATAGCTCCTCAAGAAGATGATGATGTTACTCGTACCTACCGAACAGCCTTGGAAAAAGCTCATGGAAAAAAGAAGACTGATGCCATTCTTGGAATGGATCGTTTCAACAACCTCATCTGGCCAAATTTAAACGTAAATTCTCAGTTTCATCAAATAAGGGTGGTACACCCTATTTCAGTTAATGAAACGGTGATTGAAGGTTACTGTTTCCGTCTTAAGGGGGCACCAGAAGAAATCTTTTATCGTTCTATTAGGTTCCTGGGTACATTGGTATCACCCGCCTCCATGATATTTTCTGATGATTTGGAAATATTTGAGCGTATCCAACATGGGCTCGAAAATGGCAAACTTGAGCGATTGGATCATCGCCGTGGAATAGCTACAGACAAACCTTTAAATGGAACTAGTAACTTTCATTCCACTACTTCTAGCGAACTTCCGCTTCGCTCTCAGAGAGCAGCCTGGAAATACTGGATGAGCGCCGGTCAATGAATGCGGAAGTCCTCCTCCAAAATAACGTTCAAGCCTTTCTTATACATGAGGCTGACCTATTGGACAGAGGACTGTTCGGAGAGTGGGTGGACCTATTTGATGAAGATGGCATCTATTGGGTTCCCTCCTTGCCGTTCCAGGAAGATATGCTTGGCCAGGTTTCTATAATCCTAGAAGACAAGGAACTTTTGAAATTAAGGGCGACCCGTCTTGCTCACCCCAACGCCCACGCCTTCTCTCCTCCTCCATCAACCGTCCACCTGGTAGCTAACATCTCTACAACGTTAGAAGGAGAGGATGTTATCGCAACATCCAACCTTATCATGACTGTATTTCGCAATGATAAGGAAAACCAACTTAGCGGCAGGGTCACACACAAGCTTAGAAAAGTGTTAAATGGATTTCGTATTCAGCTCAAAAGAGTAGATCTGATCCAAGCAGGCGGCACTTTCTCGGCTATTACGGTACCGCCTTAATTAAGCATTCCGTCAAAATATTTATATAGCGATGGTTTGTATTCAATCCCAATACCAGGTTTGTCACTCAGGTATGCAGATCCATCCTCGATTTTTGTATCGTCTGATACGCCACTAAAAGGTGTATCCAATACGCTGGCCGTTTCATGTCCCCCTAAACCGAGTCCACTACTCACGTGCAAGGCCAACTGATGCCCGGCATGCGGGATGAAATCTCTCCTTGACCAACCCCCTGACTCTGCGAAGGAAAGCATTCGAAGAAATTCAGTAATTCCGTAGCTGAGGACGATATCCATCTGCAGAGTATCTCGCCCCGGCGTTAATCCACCATATCGGAGTAAATTTACGACGTCAGCGACCGCAAAAATATTTTCCCCTGTTGCAACGGGGGTTTGAATTGATTTGACCGTCGCGGTCAAGGCCTCATAATCGAGTGGGTTAACAGGTTCCTCGATCCAACGAAGCGAAAATTCATCTATATGTTTAAGATAATCATCTAAATTTTTGTTTCCAAACGAACAATTAGAATCTACAGCAATTAATTGAGAGGCGCCTGCAACTCGAATTGCAGCTTCGATCCTTTTGTTATCTAAAACAGGGGGTGCTCCGCCAACTTTTATCTTGAACCAGGCATAACCGTCATCAAAACATTTACGAGCTTCATCCACGATATTTTGGGCGTCAACGGCATCAGTCATATAATGACCTCCACTACCATAAATTGCTGTCTCCCCAGCCGCCACACCCCCGTCATCCACATGACCTACGTCCCGCGCCAGGAGTGCCCAAAGTGGCAAGTCTTCAGACTTTGCCCATGCGTCCCACATTGCCGTTTCTATCACACCGACAGCGCCGGACCGCTCCCCATGACCTCCCTCTTTTTCATTCTGCATCAAAACATCCCAGAAATTGAGCATCGAAAAGTTACCCTCAGCCTGATCGATGAAATCCTCGGGCTGTGCATTTAATAGTCGGGGAATAAACCTTTCATTCAATAATCCGCCATGGCCATAGCGGCCGTAGGAGGAAAATCCTAGTCCCTTAAAACGTCCTTTTGCTGTTTCGATTTCGACTACCACGGCACTTGCCGTCATAGTGGAAAAAGAAATAGCGGCATTAGATGTCTCGCTCTCCAAAGGGACAGTCCGCTCATGAATTGATACGATTTTCATTAAACGTTTTACAAATTTTTGTATTTATAAACGCCAATTATGCTCTGAAACATCGAATACGACGCCATTAACGTCCTTAAATTTGGTTTCCGCATCAACTCCAGGGTATTCTGGTAACTCCATAAAAAACTCGCCGCCTGCTTCTTCGATTTTTCGTGTTGTAGCTACTTTATCATCGACTACAAAGCCGAAATGGTGGAGGCCTGCCCAATCTCGGCTGTTTATCATCCCCCCCTTACCATCGGGAAAACATAGTAGTGTAAGATTCATTATCCCATCAGAAAGGCTGATAGCATTGCCGACCGGACTTTCAGCCTCACCAACCCGCTCCATCTCAAATACAGACTCATAAAAGTTAGCGGCCTCCTCCAGATCAGGAACCTGCATAGCAATATGGCGTAGCTTACTCATGAATTGTCTCCCAACGATGCGATAGCATAGGTTTTAGCACGCTGAACAACTTCAGCCCACCTCTTGCGTTAAGTAAATATTAGGCGCCTTAGCCTATTGGGCACTGAGTAGAATTGAGAGGAGGGGCAACCATGCAAAAAATTCTTGATCCTCAGTTTATTGAAATTCAGCTGCTGGTTTTAAAAAACTGGTTGTTTAATGAGGTTTTTGTGCTCAGCTCATTGGGCCAAATCTTATTCATAATGTTAGCCTTCATGGTTGCCTATTCCGCTCGGAGACAATCAAAAGGTCTAATTAATAAACTAACCCATTGGAGAGGCGCCGATGACTGGATTGCCCGGGCTGGAGACACCCTCTCGATCCTGACGCTACCTCTCGTCTGGGTTTTTATACAATATATTTCCAGTTTGGTCGCAAGCTTTTCCGGTTGGCGTCACCATATCCTTACTGTAACAGTGAGCCTTCTAACGGCATGGATCATCATTCGTCTGACTACAGTACTAATCCGTGACAAAACCTGGTCTAAGATAATTACTCTGGGTGCCTGGATCGTTGCAGCATTGAATATTCTTAACTTGCTCGATCCAACCGTGGCGTTCCTTGACAGCATGAAAATTGGTCTTGGGGATCTAAGCATCTCTGCCTTAATGATAATTAAAAGTATGATCTCCCTGGCTATCCTTCTCTGGTTAGCTTCATTCTCCTCTCGGTTATTAGAACAACGTATTAAGTCAATGCCGAGTGTCACCCCCACAATGCAGGTGTTGCTTACCAAAATTCTAAAAATTGCCCTAGTAATCATTGCAATTATAGCAGCAGTCAGCATTGTTGGTATTGATTTGACCGCCTTCGCAGTCTTCTCCGGAGCGGTCGGTGTTGGAGTTGGTCTTGGTCTTCAGAAATCCATTTCGAACTTGTTTACTGGCATACTGATTTTGATGGATAAATCTGTTAAACCAGGTGACGTCATTGAAGTTGGTGAAACTTATGGGACTATAAATTCCCTTGGTGGTCGTTATGTTTCAGTCATTACACGGGACGGAATTGAACACTTAATCCCAAATGAAGAAATGGTGACACAGAGGGTAGCGAACTGGACCCGCACAAACAGCAATATCCGTGTGCGACTTCCCATAGGTGTCGACTATTCGACAGACTTGCCGAAGGCTTTGGATTTGTGTGCAAGTGCCGCAACTCGCGTTGAACGTGTTCTACCTAATCCTGTACCTATATGCCTCACCAAAAACTTTGGAGATAGTTCCATTGACTTGGAACTAAGGATCTGGATCAATGACCCGCAAAATGGTATTGCCAATGTCTCAAGCGATATTTACCTGGAAATCTGGAATAGTTTTAAAGAAAATGGAATCCAATTACCGTTCCCCCAGCGCGATATCCATTTAAAAACAATTCCCCAGGACAGTATCCAAAATTTACTCAGGAATGCTGCCCCCGGTATCGACTAAATATAAATTTCAAGAATACGTCTTATACACGTCCACCTATCTCCGGAGAACCCGGAGCGTACCGAAATGCTCTAAATACCCAATTCACGTGATCACCCATGAACATTAGATCGAAATGCGGATTGATAAACTCCCAAACAATTTTTCCGTCTGGTGTAACCTCAAATATACGGCCAAAAGATCCTTCGCAAATTACTGTGTTACCCGTCCAGAGGCGTTCAACCCCACTGATGTGATGGGAATAGAAAAATGTCATCGGGTCGTCACGATATTCCCATACAGTTTCATTAGAATCTGGATTGAATTCGGTAATGAACGAATGAGAATGGGGGGCCGAAGTATTCATGCCATTTGCAAATAGGATGATATTGCCGTTTTTAAGCATCTGACAATCATGCTGCCCACCCCACGAATCGTCCCTCCTAATCCATCTGATTTTTTGGATGCTTTTTGAAATAATAGCGATGGTATTTATTTGCCTGAGACTAATTAAAACGTCCCCATTCTCTAAGGGGAAACACGTATTCATCCATGCATAAACACGCCGCGAGTTAAAAGGATGAATAGGGTAATCTTCAATATCCATTTCATAGGTGTGCCACTCCCACACCGTTTCTCCGTCAGGCGTAACTTCTTTAAAGAGATCGTTAAACATACCCTCGGGCAATTCCGTACCAGGTATTCCCCCCTGTACACGCTTGACCGCCTCTTCGGGCATCAACTCCCAACTCGCATAGAGGATATTACCATTTTCCAACCGCCGACAATCGTGGTGCTGCCAATCATCCCGGTACTCCATTATTACATTGCCGTCCCAATCAACTTCGCGCATGAGACCTCCAGAGGCACCACCCTTAAAAGGAGGCCCGCCTTCCGTGGCAGAACCATAAAATAGGTTGCCATTCGGAAGTAATCTTGCATACCCACCGGGGTTCCCAGGCAAAGCCCATTCATGAACTACCTCCCCTGCCATATCGAGAAGATAAGTGTTAGGTCTCCATAAAGGTGAATAGAGTGTAAAACCTTTTGTCGCTTCGGGTTCAGAAACTCGAAGACCAAAATTTCTTGGACGCACGTAATGAAGTCCTCTTCTTTTCGCTTCCGTGTTTGCGTTAATCAATTATTTGAGCATATGATTATTAGCTATACTATTGCCTTTAGGGGCACCGAAAGATCAGCTATGATTTCACTAGTGAAATCTGGTGTTCGTCTGTTGAGAGCATCATAATTCCTGCCAATTTAATTGGCCTACTTGGTGTAGTGGCCTGCAAGTCTTAATGCAATAATCTGTCTTCCAATCCATTTTTTTGATTTGTTACCATTATTACAGATAGTTTTTTTGACTATCAACTACACACGAATTGAAAATGTTCTACCCTTTGCAATATTTATCTTATTAATTTATTTTGCCACTTGTTGACTGATTCTATGATCGATACGTTTGATCTAGGGGAAAACAAAATTAAAGTTACGTATCGGTGATATATCGATAATAGGGTAAAACTATGCCTATAGAAGTACTTCCTGTTTGCAGCCTTGGCTCTCTCGCTAAAAGTAACCCAGAATTTGTGTGGCCCCACCGCGCTTCAATTAATCGTCTGGAGCCGGTGTGCCAACCCCGTTTTGATCCGTCATTTTCAATTAATAAGGAAGATAAAGTTTTTACTATTGGCTCCTGCTTTGCCAGTAATATTGCATATCATATAAAAAAAAATGATCTCGAAATATACCCAATCAGAGTACAAAATTCGATCCCAAAAAAGTTCCGTGTCACAAATTTAGACTTTCACTACAATCCCTTCACTATACTACAAACATTTCAGTGGGCCCTTGAACCAGCAAGTATCAAGCCGAGGCATACTTGCTATATCAAAACCGAAGACAGCTTAATCTTTGACCCTACATTAGGTCATAAGGCGACCGGAACGAGAGAAGAAATAGGTACCATAAACAAACTAATGACCGATAAAGATTCTGAGGTAACTAAATGCCGTATTGTTATTATTACTTTGGGCTTAGTTGAATGTGTCTTTGATTGTGAGTCAGGACTTTACCTTGAAGCATGGCCCGGAAAATTACTCAGTGAGACAAATCAAGATCGATATGAAATACATGTGCTGGAACCCTCGGAAATTTTGGATGCTTTAGAACAAATCCATGCTGTCCTAACAAGGCATTTGCCTGCTGAATTTAAGGTCATACTCACTGTATCACCGGTGCCTCTCTCTAATACCTTTCGAAAGTGCGACGTTATTAGCGCAAACAGTTATTCAAAAAGTAGCTTGCGTACGGCATCCGAAATGTTTTGTGAGTTACATGATAACGTAGACTATTTACCCGTCTATGAAAGTGTAATGCTTTCCGATCGCCTCGCTGCCTGGTCTTTAGATTTACGTCATCCTTCATCATTTATCGTCCAACTAAACATACTCAGAATGCTAAATAGTTATGTCCATGGCAGGGATGGCGCTCGTTTTGCAAAGAAAATGGGCTTGATTGAGAAAGAAATTCTTAAATTCGAGGAAACGTTCAAAAAATCCTGGCCAAGCGAACTCCGCGCCTTCAGAGGCAACTTTGTCGAAGAAAACTCAAAAATCAAAGATTATATTAAAAAATCAGAGACACTTCGTAGGGCCATGGAAGAAGAAATTTCTAGGCTCAACAAAATTCTCGATGGATTGCAAAGAAGCGATACTGGTTAACTCAAATCGAGTGGCATGATGGCATTCTGACCTAGGTGATGAGTATTAAAAACTTCTGATGCCGATGCCCAACGCAATTGACAAATACGTTCTGCACAAGAAATGGCTCGTTCTTCCTCGATTGTCGTATGGATATGCTTAGCCGCTAAATCCAGTTGACGTTCGGAATGTTCTTGATCAGCTAATTCGTGAGCAACAAAGAATTCAATTGCTGGGTCGTCACGTTCAAATCCATAGAGAGTGGTAAGAGCTGGTATGGTTATTTCATGGTTTAACTGCGGTTGTTGACCCTCCTGTGTAAAAAGAGCAGCTAAAGCAACTCCGACAGGTTCGTTTTCAGCAATATACCGATAGTAGAGGGTCCGCGCCCACCAACTTGGTAGCATCTCTGTTTTATCTATTTCGGTCTGACTCATCCCGGCACTAAGGCAAAAGTCATGTAACATTTGGAGATGTTCATGAGGGTTTTCCCCAACAGCGTGCTGAGCTACCAGTCCCTCTTCCTCTGCGAGGTTTTCAACACACATTTTTTTTATTTCTGCATCGCCTCTGGAATAGAGAATCCCAAAAGATTCCAACGCCAAAACAACAAACTTTGCATGCATCGCCTGATGAATACCAAGAACACGTATATCCAAATCACCGTTGGCTAAAGTAGTGAACAATGGATGGTTTTTAGTATGCCATCCATCCCGGACAGCAATAATTTTTTCGCTGATTGTCTCAACATCATTAGCCATACTGTCAGGTACCATAATGCGCCTCGTATTTACTTGTTATTCTATTTAAAAGTGTTGGCTAAATTGCCAATAATGTCAAATAAGAGATAGAACTATTGTAGTCAACTTGTGATGGAAGAAGTTATTAATTAGGCAAAGTATAGCGAGCGAATTAAAGTATATAATGTCTTTATCTGATCTCTGTAATGGAGTGTTTTCCTCCGCCAAGGCTCTCTCCGAAGGTTTAGAGGAACCTTTGAAACCGGAAGGATTAATCGATTTAGTTAATCAAGCAATCCACCTAAGTAACTGGTTGTGGGATGAAATCGAAAAGCGTCACATAACTG
>Ga0115002_10005189_pt1 | contig 15446 bp, 17 predicted proteins | sample ArcticOcean_MG_C_8_FD_89576 | JGI IMG/M metagenome (GOLD analysis project Ga0115002, IMG submission 89576) | Marine microbial communities from western Arctic Ocean - ArcticOcean_MG_CB11_86 | ecosystem: Environmental > Aquatic > Marine > Oceanic | place: Arctic Ocean: Canada Basin | collected... | reverse complement strand
CTATTCGTGCAAGTTCCAATAAAAACCGCATCAATCGGGACATCCGTCAGTCGCTGGCCCGGTACTAGATCCATATAGGCCAAGGCTTTTTCCATCCCCGCCCGCGTTTGCGAATCGCTAGCGGCGTTCGGATCTGGGACCACAGCGTCGATATCGACCACATGAGCAGGACTTGTGCCCCAGGTGATCTGTGGTTTTAGGCGGCCGACGTCAAAGGTGATCTCACGTGCCGCCGTTGTGCCGGGATCGCTTGGCAGGGTTTGCCAATGTGTGAGCGCCGTGTCCCAATCAGCGCCTTTTGGCGCGTACGGGCGGCCGCTCAAATATTCGTAGGTTGTATCGTCGGGTGCGACCTGCCCGATGCGCGCGCCCATTTCGATACTGAGATTACACAACGTTAAGCGTGCTTCGATCGACATCCTTGAGACCGCCTCTCCGCCATACTCGATGGCATAACCGGTGCCGGCATCTGCGCCGAGTTTGCCAATTAAGGCGAGTATCAGATCTTTGGCAACCACACCGTCACGCAGTGCTCCGGTGCATTCGATACGCATGACATCGGGTCGCAGTTGCACGAGCGTTTGGGTTGCGAGGACATGTGCGACATCCGAAGTGCCGATACCCCACGATAGTGTCCCAAGCCCGCCGACTGTGCAGGTATGGCTATCACCACACACGAGTGTGAGTCCCGGTAGTGCAATACCAAGATCGGGCGCGATAACGTGGACGATACCTTGCTTCGGTCCATGCAGATCAAATAATTGGATGTCGTTGCGCGAGGCATTGTCACGCAACTTGGTAATGTAGCCAGCGCCTTCCGGCCAAGTGTCATCTTGGCGGCCAACGGTGGTTGAGATCACGTGATCGTGGGTTGCAAAGCTTAAGTCAGGTCGGCGCACCGACTGACCGCGCTTACCCAACATGTCGAACGCTACATCACTCGCGAGTTCATGCAGCATATGGCGGTCGATGTAGATCAGATCATAGCCACCGCCGAATGAGGTTACGCAGTGCGGGTCCCAGATCTTGTCAAATAACAATTGCGGCGTGGTCGTTAGTGGCATCGCTGGATTATTTAGTCCATTTTTTTTCGAAATCCCAAACCGATTCAAACCCCATTAATTTATGCATCTCCGTGACGGGGTACAAAGGCACTTGCAGCGTGTCGGTAGAACCGGTATCGCGGATACAACGGTACGCTTGCTCAAGCGCCGCCGCCGCTGCGGTGAATCCAGTGCCGGGGTAGATTGCAAGCGCAAACCCTAACGCGGCTAAGCGTTCTCGACTGAGTATCGGCGAGCGCCCGCCTTCAACCATATTGGCTAACAGTGGCGCGTCGATCGAAGCTGCGATTTTCGCAAATTCTTCTTCGCTTTCCGGAGCCTCAACGAATAACACATCGGCCCCTGCGGCTTGGTACGCCCCAGCGCGATCGATCGCTTCATCTAATCCCAACGCGGTGCGGGAATCGGTACGGGCGATGATCAAGAAATTAGGATCTTGGCGCGCATCACAAGCAACCTTGATTTTTTCAACCATATCCGCCGCATCGATCACGCGGCGCCCTAACGTATGGCCGCACTTTTTTGGAAACTCCTGGTCTTCGATTTGGATTGCTGCGATCCCAGCGGCCTCGAACCCGCGGATCGTGTGTTGCACGTTCAGCAGGCCGCCGTAGCCAGTGTCAGCATCGGCAATGATCGGCGTGTTGCTGCCGGCGGCCATCTGGCCGGCGCGGTGCACCATGTCGGTATAGCTGGCTAATCCGGCGTCGGGCAATCCAAGATAGGATGCCACCGTGCCGTAGCCTGTCATATATAAGGCGGGATGGTTTTGTTGATCGGCGATACGCACCGAGATCATGTCGTAGATGCCGGGCGCGATAACTATCTCCCGGGCGCGGATCCGTTGTGCGAGTGCTGCGCGCTTGTCTGCTGGTGTCATGCTGTTGCCTATATTGTCGGGTTGGTGATCGCTTGCCGTACGCCTGCTTGTTCCAACAGCGGCATCACTTCGGCATTGAACTGCGCGAGACCGTCGTCGTAATTTACCCAGGATAGGCTCAAGCCGTCGAAACCGAGATTTGATATTTCAATCAATGATTCGGCAATTCGCTCAGCAGAGCCCACGATCGGCCAAGCGCAGTATCCGGCCACCATCGACCGTAGATGTTCGGCGCGATGTTCTGGTGAATAACTACCAGAATTGGGCGCGAACGCGTTTAGCATATTTTCGGCACCGGTCCAGTCGCCAACTTCATCTACGTAATATGTAAAATAATCTTCCGCTTGCTTTTGCGTTTCGCCTTGGGTGATCGCTGCCATACCCCAGACTTGAATATCGCGCCCGAACTCAGCTTTTGCCATCGCCTTCACGTCGCGCAATATTCCGGCACCGAGTTCTAATGTCGGTGCGAGTATAAAATTCATGTCGGCATGCTCTGCGGCAAAACGCTGGCCGGCAGGGCTGGCCCCGGCGCTGATAATAAACGGATGCGGCTGTTGAACGGGCTTCGGCTCAGCGTAAGCAGCCGGGCAATCGAAATACTCGCCTTTAAAATCAAATCCGCCCGATTCTGTCCACAATCGCTTAATGATGGTGATCCACTCACCTGCAACGGCGTAGCGCTCGTCATGCTCGCGCTGCTGGCGACCGAACATGCCAATCTCGCTCGCGTTCCAACCCGCGACAATATTGAGACCAAAACGCCCGCCTGAAATGTGATCGATGGTGGCTGCCTGCTTTGCTGCCATCACCGGATGGATCGTTGGAACATGCGAGGTCGCTAACACATGGATGTTTTCGGTTGCCTGCGCGAGGCCCGCGGCCCACGTATAGGTTTCGAAGCAGCGATGATTAAAATTCGTCTCGCCGCCGAAGCCCTTCCAGCGTGCAACCGGGATCAATGCTTCGATGCCGGCCGCATCGGCGGCGCGCGCAATGCGTACGCTCTCATCCCAGTTCACTTCAATATTTCCCGGTGCGCTGGTTACCGAACAGCCATGTGAGACATTGACACCGAACACCCCAAATTTAAGCGCATTACCCTCGCGCAAGCGGTCTGTAGCGGGCATCGGGCTAAACGCAGGTATAGCCGCCGTCGACTGCGACTACCGCACCGTTCATAAATGACGCTTCGTCGGAGGCGAGGAATATGACCAACCAAATCACTTCTTCAGGGCGACCCAGGCGACCGGTTAAATGAGCTTTTTCCATGGCCTTCCAGATCTCTTCCCGGTCTTCAAATTTTTCCAAATATTTGTGGGGCATCGGTGTGTCAATCGCACCAGGGGCGACCGCATTGACTCGGATCTGATGATCGCGCAGGTCGTTCGCCATCGATCGCGCGAGCTGCGCAACACCGGCCTTCGACGCGCCGTAGGCCGCCATGTCCGGGAATCCAACCAGACCCCCCACGGAACTATTTAATATGATAGAGCCGCCATCGCCTTGCTCGACCATCTGGCGGGCTACTCGCTGGCATAACAAAAACGATGCACGGACGTTGATGTTGAGCACCTGATCGATTTCTTCTTCGGTGGTTTCGAGCAATGGGCTGCCGATCATGACGCCGTGATTATTGAACAAGACATCGATACGGCCGAACTTATCCATCGCGGTGTTGACGATTTCGATAAGGTCGGCGTTTACCGTCACATCACCGCGTACGTAGTGCACCTTACCCGGGTGTTTCTGCATGGTCTTATTGATTGCGTCGGTCGCCTTACCAGGCAGATCGGTCGCTACAATCTTTGCCCCTTCGGCGGCAAATAACTCGACTGCAACCTGACCCTGACCGCCAGCTGCACCGGTGATGATGCACACCTTATCCTCTAAACGTCCCATAACACTCTCCGTTTGAACTGTATTTGTCACGCCAACAATAACGGTAACGCTATTGTTCTCAAGTGGGCTAGGAGTATAGGGTGATCTAAGCCTGTTTTTCGAGTGTCCGAGGCGATGGTGAAACGAAATTGCCTACGAGATGGGGACAGCAAAGCTGCCGAACGCATCGTCGTTCACTCACGCTAGGTTTGTCTTGCATCGACGGGTACCTTCAGACTGCGGTATCGCTCGTGTGTCTACTGTCCAGAAGACAATGGCGGATTTCTTGGAAACTGCGGGATGTCAGGGGGTACTATTGCCCACGGTGGCGCGCTATCGAGCCAGATGGCTAGCGTCGGTTTGAACGGGCTCGGGTCGTCAAAACTGGCCACGGTAATAGCGTGTAGATGCGGAGTCGTAGCGAACAAGGGCGATCCGCACTCCGGACAAAATTCGCGGCTCACGGTTCGATTACTTTCAGCTTGCACGCTATAACTTTTTATCTGTCCCGTTACGGTTACCGAATGGATTGGCATGACGGCGAAGTTCCCGCATGCGCCACCCGCGAATTGCTGACAATCACGGCAGTAACAAAGCGTCACAGCAAGTGCGTCCGCCACACATGCGTAACGAACCTGCCCGCATCTACACCCACCGGCGATCTTCTGTGACATTATTAGCCTCCAATCTCTGGTCCTTAGTCGACTCTCGAGCGACGTGAGATTGGCGCCGCACGGAGAAATATTTAGGTAACGCCGAACACTTGCGTCACCGCGTCTCGAATAGGCGCAAACGCCTCACTCGGGGCATGTGTCATGCGGTTATGACAAATTGCCACCGCGAGATTGGCATCGGGATCTGCCCAACCTATTGAACCCCCCGCTCCGGGATGGCACAAGGTGCGCGGGTTGCGGCCCACCAGTCGGTAGGGGTATTCATCACTCACATCACCGCCCAACCAGAATCCGGCCGTTCCTACCCGCACCGGAAATCCGAGAATCGTATCGGATCGATCGGTATCCACCCTCGGGATGCTAAAGCTCCGCACACGTTCCTCCGACAATAAGCGCACGCCGTCGAGGGCCCCGCCGTTGGCCAGCAGTGCGAATATGCGTGCCGCACTGCGCGCATTCATGATGCCGTTGGCGCCGGGGTTGCACGAGCGCCGCACATCGGAGCGTCCGAAAACCTCTTCGACTGTCGCGACTTGTGGGGGGATCGCGGAAAAGATCGGTAACTCTGGCGGCAACGGCCGTGGCACGGAGTTCTTAATTGTTGCAATACGAGATTCGACTTCGTCGGGGATCCCGATCCACAGATCTGTGATCCCAATCGGTGCGCAGATCTCTTGTTGCACAAATGTGTTAAATGGTCGGCGCTCAGGATCAGTGCGCCGCACACACTCCGCGATAATCCAACCGAAGGTGTAACACATGTAAGCATTATCGGTGCCAGGTTCGAAGCGGGGCTTCATCTTCGCCAAGGCATCCACCATCCAGTCATAGTCACTCATGAGTTCTGGAGTGACACCGTCAGGCATTTGGGGAATACCAAGTCGATGACTCAGCGCATCACGTATCGTCGCGCGATCTTTTCCTGCCGCTGCAAACTCTGGCCAGTAGGTTGCGATGGGTTGTTCATAATCGATAAGCCCGCGTTCCGCCTGGATATGCAATGCCGTGGCCGTGACGGCCTTGATCACGGAAAAGCACGAGAACACCGTGTCACGATCAACTTTGCGACCACTGGTTTCGTCGGCGATACCACCCCAGGCATCGACGACGAGTTCACCCCGATGATAAACGGCAACTTGTAGACCAAGCTCGCCGTGTTCGCGGATCGCAGTTGCAACGGCCGTTTGAAATACGTTGTTCGCCTGTGTATCGATAGTTGCCGGTGCAGTCATGAGATTGGCCCTTGGTTTGGGCATCGATTGTGCCCATGAACATCGAATGGCAATGTTGCACGCTTGGTGGCAACTATATCAAACTAGATCTGCCTTCGTATTCGGTGTCTACACGGTGCGGCAGATAGATGTTCTATTACATTGGTCCATGCCAGGGCTTACGTGTCATCTGCCATCATCCCGCGTGAATAACATTTTTCGTCGCGTGTGGTTGATTTCAATTAAGGCGCGCGCGGTTGGGGATCAGCTTGTCAATGGTGAACGAGTTCCGCTGCGCGGCTATTTTTAACCATCAAACAATCAACCTAGATCGTTCGACCCGAAATTTGCATCAGCGACTAATCTCAACGGATCGCGTCTTGTTTAGCGTAGCCAACACGTCGTTGAATTTTTTCGGTGTACATCCGGAACAGCCGTCGGTCAGGCGCGTAATCCGGTAGGTCTGACAAATTGATTTCTTTCTCGAAAAGGTCGACACAGCGTTGGAATTCGCGATCGACCCGCCCGTAGACCTGAGGCGAGGTTTCGCTTTCGCCAAGTAGCGTCACCAGTGAGCCGATGACATTGAACAAGCGATCTTGCAGTGGTGCCTCGTCGTGTACTCGTGCCAGGAGAAAGGTGGCACTTGCGAGCATGACGAATTTGGCCTCGGTACGGCCAAACTGCCGGATCGATTCGAATTCAAATATCTCGCCTTGATCGATGGGCGTGTCTTCGAATTTTGCGAAGCCTTGGCTCATCTGAGCAAGAAATCCTGAATTTTCCCGGTGGGTAAGCGTAAGTCCGGCACGGTTGCGCTCAACGACTACGCCGCGTGCGCGGCGCTTATCCCCTTCTGGGTCATTTATCGTGACGATCAGGTGATCGACCACAGCCGAATGTGCGACCCACGATTTGTGACCATTGAGTACTAATCCTTGGCCGCCGTCGCGCACGGTGGTGCCAGGGTGCGCTTGCGGGTTTTGCTTATCTTCAGTGGCCGCGAAGGCAGCCCAGCCGGTAGGCGGTAGCGACGTGAATGCGTTGCGCAACGTTGCCTGGTAGCCTGCCGTAAAGACCCACGGTAAGCGATCGGCAAGGAGACTGCCTAGAATCGCAGTGTCGATAGGGTCCAGATTACCGATACCCCGCTCGTGCCACAATCGGTAATAGTCTAATTCAGTGGCACAAGGCACCGGCTGGTGTTTGACGTTTAGAAATTGTTCCAGAACGTTTAAGTTCACCATGCCTGATAGACCAGCTGCCTTGCGCCACAATAATGAGACATTAAGGGATCTGCGTAGTGCACACGCCAGGGACGTCACACCATGATGTGTTCCTCAGTCAACAGTATTGAAACATTTGACGCGCCAGAAGTTGCGCTCGCGCGTGCGCGCTTACCTTCTTCCGTTCCGAACACCGCATCCATTGCCTCTTGCGTCTCAAAGAAAACTTCAGCGATGCCGTCGTAGTCTTGATCCGCAGTCGTGCACAAGTTGATCCGATATTCCTTCAGCCCAGGCCATTGCTTAACCTTTGGTGCATGCTCGGTTAGCCACCATTGCTTAAATTCTTCGAAATCCATGCCTTCCGGACGTTTAATTATGCCCATTACTTTAAACATTATTGCCTCCCTAAGGTTTTTCCGACTGTAATTCGAAACCTATAACTTGGTTATTCTTCTGGCCAAGCCTCGTTAAGACTGCGTAACGCGCCTACTGCGTTTGGCCAACCGGCGTAGTGCGCGGCGTGAGTGATCATCTCAAGAATTTTTTCTCTGGGCACACCCAAGCGGCGAGCTGCCGCAAAATGAAAGCGTTGTTCGGGCTCGCGCGCCAGCGCAGTTAGGATCGTGCAAGTCACGAGTGAACGCTCTTGCAACGCCAACGCATCGCCTTGCCAAACATCACCGAACAAATGCTCCAAGGTGTAATCCAGGAACTTGTCGGGAAATTCATTGATCGCATCGGGATCACCACACAGTTGTTCCAATAAGGCCCGACCTTTTTCACGCTGCTCGTCACTCATTCGTCCACTCTCCGTTGCTATTCGTTTGTAGTTGCGAATTCAGAAACATTAGTACCGACTCCAGCTATACCAAGAGCCGTTGTCCCTTATTTAGCCATGATTTACTGGTGCTCTATTGAACTAGGCACTGGAATTATTCTACCCGTAAATCGATTAGCTGAAATGCGACCGATCGACGAGGCTTCCAATTAATTAAGGTCAGTGTAAAAATTCGACAACCTCAGAGGAGACTCTAAACAGCCGCGCTAGTCTCGGTCTTTAGACCGCAGCGGCGTTGCGTCCTAGTTCTTCAAGGTGTTCAACGCTTGCAAGTTCAATCACGCGCCATGGTGGATCGCGCTCGACGACGGTGACCGACGTATTTGCAACAGCAAGTTCTTGCCCCAGCGCATGGCCGGACGCGTCGAGCCGCCGCTCGAGGAGTGATCGCAATACCAATCCATGGGTGACAACGGCCAAGTCACCCGTCAGTGCCTGAGCATGTGACATCACTTCGCTCCAAGCAAGATCGACTCGCGCGTGGAATACCGCCCAATTTTCGCCGCCGGGTGGTTCATAGTCGAGTCCAAAGATATCCAGGTCGCCGAATTCGGTATACGGTTTGCCGCGTATTTCGCCGAAGTTTCGTTCACGTAGTTGGGGGCATTCGATCACTCTGGCGCCCGTATGTTGGGCGACATGCTCAGCGGTGGTTCTAGCGCGCTGATAGTCGCTAGTAAGGACTAGATCAATGGATCTTCGAGTTAAGCTCCGACCGAGTTGTTCTGCTTGCAATCGTCCGTGGTCACCCAGCGGTGTTTCGGGAAATTGAACGACTTGCGCGGCATTAAGATCGGTTTCGCCGTGACGGATAAGTAGGAGTGCCATATGCACCTAGTATAATCGATATCGCCGGTAGCCGACCAAATTTTCGAGACGAAATTAGCAAATGCGCGCGTACTAAGTCGTGGCAACAACCCACCTATGGTGATTGATAACCATCGGGGTATTGAATGAATTCAAATAATACTCCAAGGATCGATGCAGGCTGGGAAAACGTGAATTGGATGTCATCGCAGAACTTGCGGCCGGCGTAGTCCACTACGTCCAGTTGGGCACGGATTGGCGCATCATCGACGAAGCGGACGCCTTTTTCTCCAAGGGAACCCATCGTACCTTTGATATCGTCAACGGCAAAAGCAACGTGATGGAGACCTTCACCGCGTGTCGCGATGAACTCGGCGATTACGCCGTTGTCTGCGGTTGCTTCCATGAGTTCGAAGTCGACCTTACCTACACGGCACATACGAAAACGCATGTCGTAACGTTCAATCTCGACGATCTCTCCGGCTTCAGCGTGAAACAAGTCAACAAACAGCCGCGTTGCCTGTTCCAAGTCTCGAACTGCAACCCCTACTTCCGTGATCCGTTGGATATCCACAAGCCTTCACCCCTGTTACTTCAGTCGTATCTGACGGTGACACCGTGCCCGTGGCGTGTCACTGATAAAATCGGATATTTTCCGCCGGATGCGTTTTACGGTAGCTAAAGAAAATGTACCTAACGAACAAATGTCGCCCAGCGCTCGAAAGGTTCGCGCTCAGAAAAGAGATCATTCACCGAGGCATCCGGATTAGCGTGGCCGATGGCCATGCCGCAAAACAACATGAGTTCGTCCGGCGCGCCGACAAACTCGGCGACGGTTTGAGGCCAATTTGCCCACGCCTCCTGCGCGCAGGTATCGAGGCCCGCCTCCTGTGCCAATAGCATGAAGCTTTGGAGAAACATGCCCAGGTCGGACCACTGCGGCGGCCCCATAATTTCATCGACAAAACAGAAAAACGCGGCTGGCGCATCGAAGAATCTGAAATTACGCGCTACATGCGCCAACCGAGCAGGTTTGTCCTCTCGCGGAATGTCCAATAAGGCGTACATATCTTCTGCAAGTTTGTAACGCGTCGACCGATATGGATCTTTCAGTTTCGGTGGATAAACGTTGTAGACGGGTGTTTCTCGCTCGGTTTGTTCCTCCACGAGCTGAATAAACCGTGAGGTCACTTCGCCATTGATAACATAGATGCGCCAAGGTTGTAGATTGCCGCCCGATGCTGCCCGCGCTGCCTTAATGAGCAACGCTTGAATAATATCGTCATCCACCGGCGTATCGAGAAAATTGCGAATAGATTTGCGTGCTTGCATCGCCTCAGTAACGTTCATGCGGGTTATTGGCTTCCTGTTTTACGATCGCGATGGCTATGTGAAAAAATCCTAGTAGGACTATGCATATGATTGTTTTAGCGCTTGCGACAAGACACTTAGAGATGATCCAACTTGGGATCCGTGGGCGAGATTTCGTCCCCGATCTATCTAGGTTCCGGTGAACTTAGGCTTTCTTTTTTCCGCAAATGCATTCACGCCTTCTCTGAAATCCGCGCGGGCCGCGCAATCTGCAAACGTCTCACCTTCGAGTTGAAGTTGTGACTCCCACACATTTTCGAGTGATCGATATAACAAGCGTTTGGTATTGCCGTAGACATGTGTCGGGCCATTGGCGAGCCGGGTTGCGAGCTTATCTGTTTCCGGTTTCAAATCTGCCGCCGGCACCACAAAATTGATCATGCCGATGTCCTGCGCCTTTTGCGCATCGAATCGATCACCCAACAACGCGATCTCCATCGCTTTTTTGATCCCTACCGCGCGCGGCAGGTTAAACGATGCAGAGCCGTCAGGAGTCGTGCCGATGTGAACATAGGCTAAGGTAAAAAACGCACTGTCGGCCGCGATCACGAGGTCACAAGCCAAGGCCATGCTGACGCCGGCGCCGGCCGCCGCGCCGGCAACACTCGCGATGATCGGTTTTGCCATGCGTCGCATGGTGAACATGATGGGATGCAAATCGTGGATGCGTTGGGTGAATGACGTGCGAATTTCCGCGGCTGGTTTATCGACATACTCGACCATTCGTTTGACATCGCCGCCAGCCATGAAGTGTTCGCCCGCACCCTGCAAGACAATGCAGCGGATGTCATCGTCGTATTCGAGTTCGGCCAGAGCGTCGCGTAAATCGCCGCGCATATCGTCACTCAAGGCGTTGCGCGCTTCTGGGCGGTTAAATGTTAGCGTGGCAATGCTGTTATTCTTTTCTACCAGTAGGTCAGGCATGTTCAACTCCAGTCGGGTTCACTAGAAGCGCGCACCCAAAATATTTTTGGCGCCGCCTCTCGAAGGTAACGGGTATCATACCGGAGCACTGCCCATAACAGCGACCCGTGCGGGTTTCGAGACCCATGACATCCCACTAGAAGGCGCCAAATCACATCGCGATGGAACCCTTAAGTTGGATAGTATTCTCGGGCGCGGTATTTTTAGGCAGCTATGTGCAGTCGGTGGTTGGCTTCGCAATGGGGATGATCATTGTCGCGCTAGCCGGCGCCAGTGGCGTGATTACGCTTCCCGAGTTGGCCGCTGCAGTCAGCATTATTTCCTTCGTCAATATTTTGCTCTCACTCAAGGGGCATCTGCATTCAGTAAACCGTGTGATCCTGCCGTGGATGATGGCCGGCCAGATCCCAACGATTGCGGTCGGGGTGTGGATCATCACGGTACTTGACCAGCAAGCTCAAGGCTTACTACAGCTATTGCTCGGGATATTTATTCTCCTCGGTAGCGCGTCGATGATGATCCGACCCGTAGCCTTAGCTCAGGTGTCGCCGAGCTGGGCATGTCTTGTGGCGGGGATCGGCGGGGGCCTAAGCGGTGGAATGTTTTCCGCCTCTGGCCCCGTCATTGGATGGTTTACTTACCGACAGCCACTGGAGCTGGCGGTGATCCGTGCGACCATGCTGGCCTTCTTTGCGGTTGCGAGTAGCTTGCGCACGGTGGTGGTTGCGGTCCACGGTGGAATAACACCCGATGTTTTGTGGTTATCACTTATCGCACTGCCGTTTGTGACAGTTGGCGCGTGGTTGGGCCGTGTTGTGCCGCCGAATATTTCCGATCGGGCGATGAAACGCGCGGTTTTTGGCTTGCTTTTAGTGATGGGTGCCTACATTGCAATATCCGCTGTGTTGTAGCGGATCGCGAAAATCCACGACGGTTGTAGGAATCCCTATCTTGGGATCATTCGCTTTAACGCGAATTAAATTCATCCGAAGAGTTCATGCGCGGAAACGGAGCATCGGGGATGGGTTTTTCTAAGAATCGGCACAGCGGCTCCCAGCCGTCGCCAATAGTGAAAGTCAGTAGTCGATCCTCTCCGAACGCGGTCTGAACATCGGTGATATTTTTTTCGTAGATCGCAATGGCGCGCGCTCTATCATCAAGCACCCCACAGAACACCTGCTCGCGAATTAATTTCACAGCGACCGCGGCCGGATCGGTAATGGCCGAAATGGACGGAAAAATGGTTTTCGTCATACTGTCGTACCAGCTTTCGGCGCTACGCACCGTAAGCAAAATCTTTGCTTGTGCGTAGTACTCGCTGAGTTCGCGCCAATAGAACGCTGAAGGCCAATCAACCGCAGCCTGGTAACCGGCAAATGCGCTATCCCAATCGCGTGATTGATCGGCGGCAATAGCCCGCCAGGTATCACGCTGCACATCGTTGGTGTTGACCTCAAGCATGTGATGGCAAGGTTGCAATCCGAGCATTTCGAGTGCGGATTTCATCGACATCGTGCCGGTTCGGCCGAAGCCTGCGCCAATTAGAGAGAGTGCCATAGCGGCATATTCTACTATGAGCACGTGGTATACATGCTGGCGCGCAATGCGAATGATTGAAATCCAACGATCAACATAGAAATGGAGATCTAGTGTTTGACTCGATACCACCGTTAGGTGAAGTTTCGGCCCGAACAATTGCTCACTACGAAGCGCAAGCCGAGTCGTTCTGGCAGGGTACGCGTGACCACGACGTGCGCCAGAATATCGCTGCACTGCTCGATAACATCAAGGTGCCGATACCGTTAGAGATCCTGGATTTTGGTTGTGGACCGGGCCGCGACCTGAAAACGTTTGCCGACCTTGGCCACAATGCCATTGGCCTCGATGGCGCGTTAAGCTTTGTTGAAATGGCGCGCAAATTTAGCGGTTGCGAGGTGTGGCAGCAGGACTTTCTAGCGCTGGAATTGCCGGCGGGGCGATTCGATGGCATTTTTGCCAACGCGGTTTTGTTTCATGTCCCAAGCGACAAGTTGCCCCGCGTGTTGGATGAACTGCATTCGAGTCTGAGGCAAGACGGCGTGCTATTCACGTCCAATCCGCGCGGTCAAAATGAAGAAGGATGGTCCGGCGAGCGCTACGCGAATTACAACGATCTCAATCAATGGCAACGCTATCTGTGCGCGGCGGGATTTGTCGAGATAATGCATTACTATCGCCCTGCGGGCCTTCCGCGTGCGCAACAGCCGTGGCTCGCCAGCGTGTGGCGTAAGATTTAAATGTCGGGGTATGCGTCTTATCTTTTTGCAGCGAATGGTTTGCATAGAAGCTGTATAGTTTTTACCTGTCTTTATAAAGCGGTCACACAATGAAACTACTCATACGCAATCTTGCGCGTACTACGACGGAAGAAGAGTTGCGGGCGATGTTCGAAGCGCACGGAGCGGTGCAATCCTGCAACTTGGTTATGGACAAGGAAACTGGTGACTCTAAGGGCTTTGGTTTTGTCGAGATGCCGAACCCAGGATCCGCCAAAGCCGCGATGAAAACCCTGAACGGAACGGAAGTCGCCGGCAGTAAAATACGCGTCAAGAAAGCCGAGTCGAAACCTGCAGACGATAATGATGCTCCAGTTGAGGCAACCGACTGAGCTTCCGAGCGCGAATGCCAGCCCGATCGACGTATCCTAAGGGGTGCGTGAGCTGCTTGAGTCTGGTCGTTTCGACCAACACATACTGCGTATAGGCAGCAACAGTCGAACTATGCTACGCCGAGGGATTATTTTTAATTTAGCTTCTCGTGAACACGGGCTCACGCCGTTCGGCGGCAGCCTTGATTCCTTCTTGCCAGTCTGTGGTGCTGCGCAACGAATTTTGCTCGACGAGTTCGTGATCGGTTTGCCGCGCGACTCTATCGGCGAGTCCGAGACGTAAGGTACTGCGAGTCGAGTCGACTGCCAGCGGCGCGCATCCGGCAATCTCAGCCGCGAGCGCGAGTGCACTACCGCGAACGTCCGCCAGCGGGACACAAACGTCGGCAAGACCCCAAGCATACGCTTGCTCACCGTTGAGACGGCGACTCGTCAGGCACATCAAGGCTGCACGTTGTTTGCCAATCAATTCAGGCAAGGTCACGGTGAGACCGAATCCGGGATGAAATCCAAGTTTGGTGAAGTTAGCGCTGAAGCGGCCCTCGGGACAGGTCACACGAAAATCGGCCGACACGGCGAGCCCAAGGCCACCACCGATGGCGGCACCCTGGACGGACGCGACGACTGGCTTGCGGCAACGGAATAGCCGTACGGCCTCGATGTAAAGTGAATTAGAGAGTTTGCCTCGGGAATTATCTTTGACATTTCCCGTATCACTAGCACCGAAGTTAGCGCCTGCACAAAAGTTCTTACCTTGTGCGCACAACACGATAGCGCGGCAAGTATCGAGTGCGTCGAGTTCCTCATAGGTGGTGGCGATCTGGTTGATAAGATCGATGTCGAAAAAATTATGTGGCGGTCGTTGGATTTCGACCGTCGCAACATAGTTTTCAATTTCGACCTCAAGATCTTGCGTATCGAGTTTGGACATAATGAATCTCGCGTTGAATTGTTCGCTATAGGTGTCGCAAGCGTTAATCGAACATCAGAACGGTACGCGTCACTTCGCCTGCCGTCATCGCTTCGAACGCATTGCCGATCCGCTCAAGCGGTTCATGTCGAGTAACCATGGCATCGAGGTCAAGGCGACCTTGACGGTATAGGTCGAGGTAATGGGGCGCATCGATCGTGAAACGGTTTGATCCCATCATGCAACCGAGGATGCGTTTTTCTAGAAAGAAGTGACCGGCATTCACGGAAATCTTTTCGCCAACGGGGATCGCGCCGACTAGAACCGCGGTGCCGTGTGGTGCTAAGCAGTAAAATGCCTGTTCGAGTAGCTGAGGTAAGCCGACGACTTCGAATGCGAAATCAGCGCCGCCACCAGTCATCTTGCGGATAGCTTTTACCGGGTCAACATTGCTTGAGTTAATGATGTCAGTGGCACCGAATGTTTGGGCGCTCTTCAGCTTTTCGTCCAACAGATCGACGGCGATGATCTGTCGTGCGCCGGCTATGCGCGCGCCTTGCATCACCGAAATACCGACACCACCAGCACCGAACACAGCCACCGTAGAGCCGGGTGTCACTTTTGCCGTGTTGAGTGCGGCGCCTACCCCTGTGGTTACTGCGCATCCCACCAGAGCTGCTCGGTCCAACGGAATATCCTTGTCGATTTTCACGACGGCGCGCTGATGTAATAGCATCGCTTCGGCGAACGCGCCAAGGTCGGCGAATTGATGAATGGTCTCTCCTACGCGTGTGATGCGTGGGGCCTCGTCATCGCTGCGCAGGCAGGCACCGCGGTCGATACACAAATGTGGCCGACCCTGAATGCACTGCGTACAGTTGCCGCAGAACATCGAAGTACAAGCAATGACGTGGTCACCGACAGCGACGTTGCGCACGCGTTCACCCACAGCGAGCACGATCCCGGCCGGTTCATGCCCAAGGATAGTCGGCGGTTGTGATGGGATCGCG
>Ga0115002_10005185_pt1 | contig 15452 bp, 15 predicted proteins | sample ArcticOcean_MG_C_8_FD_89576 | JGI IMG/M metagenome (GOLD analysis project Ga0115002, IMG submission 89576) | Marine microbial communities from western Arctic Ocean - ArcticOcean_MG_CB11_86 | ecosystem: Environmental > Aquatic > Marine > Oceanic | place: Arctic Ocean: Canada Basin | collected... | reverse complement strand
TACCAAGTGGCAGCGACGCCGGGAGAGGATTTTGGCGAGCATCTCAAAGAGTGTTATGTGCGATTTGCCTACACCACGGATGAGGAATCGATTCAACTCGGTCTTGACCGGATCGGCGAGGCGTTAAGGAAGTGGGGTGCGCTTACCTGAACTCGTAGAGGTCCTGCTCGTTCGCCGCTACAAACGTTTCCTAGCCGACATCCAGGCAATTGCGGGACCCGAAGCGGGCCGCACGATTACCGTACATTGCCCCAACACAGGGGCGATGACTGGTTGTGCAGATCCCGGGAGTAGGGCGTGGATATCAACCTCGCAGAACCCGAAGCGCAAATACCCACAGACGCTCGAAATGGTACAGACACCGGCTGGCGTGGTCAGTGTCAACACCCTGCGTGCAAACGCTCTAGTAAGGGAGGCTATCGAAAACGGCGTAATTGACCGCTTGCGCGACGTTGCAGATATACAGGCCGAAGCCAAGATCCCAGACAATGGCGGCCGCTTTGATCTGGCGATGACCTGTGCGGCGCAGCGGGTTTTTGTTGAGGTCAAGAGCGCCACACTGTACCTGCAAGATGGCTTGGGTGCCTTTCCAGATGCTGTTAGCGAGCGCGCTGTGAAGCATGTTGTGGCGCTAGCCAGGCAAGTCCAAGCGGGGCATCGTGGTGTGCTGATTTTTTGTTCCCAGCATTGCGCGATCGAACGTGTTCGTCCGGCCTATGAGATTCATCCGGATTACGCCGACGCGCTTGCGACTGCCATCGACGCGGGTGTCGAGGTCTATGCGTTGGGCTGCCGGACGGACCTCAAGGAATTCATCGCTGACCGGCAGATCGAGTTTTTGCTCAGGTAAATTGTTTGCCTAAGGCGGCGTAGGCCGCTGGCGATGGTAAGCGTGCGCCGTATTGTCCCACCAGTACCGCCGCGCATCGGTTGGCAAACCGTGCCGCATCGAGTGGGGATGCACTGTGGCATCGCGCCGCAAGACATGCGCCGGCAAAGATGTCGCCTGCGCCGGTTGTATCGATTGCGTGAGCGGGCTCACCCTGCGCGGTCTGGTGACCGTGCTTGCTAACAGCCACCGAACCTTGCGCACCGAGGGTGACATACAATTCCGGGGCGATGTCCTTGAGTTCGCTAATTGCAACATCGAGGCGATCGGTGCGCGCCCACGCCATGGCTTCTTCCGCATTGCAAAAGACCTGGTCCACGCCGTTGCCGAGGATGGTCTTGAGCGAATCGCGGCAGAACTCCACCATGGATGGGTCAGAGAGGGAAACCGATACGGCGACATTGGCATCTTGCGCGATTTCGCGACACGCGATCGCAGCTTCCGTGCTGGCCGGGGAGGAGCTGAGGTAGCCTTCTACGTAAAAGTAGCGCGACTGGCGCAGGGCGTCTTGTTGGATGTCTGAAGTACTAAGCTCGCTCGAGATTCCCAAATCCGTTGTCATACTGCGTTGAGCGTCGGGACTGACCATCACCAGACAACGCCCGGACGTACCCTCGTCGCTCTTGGCGCTACGATTGATCTGCACGCCCGATGCGGCGAGATCGTCGATAAAGAATCTTCCAGTTTCGTCGTCCGCGACTTTGCATACATAGCATGTCTCATGGCCGAAGGATTGGACCGCATAAACGGTATTGGCAGCTGACCCACCGCTGGCGCGCCGTTGCGGCAATTCGCCCAACGCATCCAGCAATTGCTGCATGCGAGCTGAATCAATGAGGGTCATGTGGCCCTTGGTGATTTGCTCACGACTCAAGAAGGTGTCATCGACCTCGACTTCGATGTCGACCAGGGCATTGCCCAAACCGTAAACGGCGTACGTCATGTTTGTCCTTGTTTAGTATGTATGAGTGCTATTTGCCGACGAGCTCGAACGCGCGGTCGGCAGCATCCAAAGTGGCTTGCACCACTTTGTCATCGTGGGCGCTGCCGACAAAGCCGGTTTCGAATGCTGAGGGTGCAAGGTATATGCCTTGATCCAACATCGCGTGGAAAAACCGATTGAACTTGTCGACGTTCGAATTTGCGACATGGTCGAAATGTTCGACCAGCTCTACATCGAAAAATAGACTGAACATCCCGCAGACGTGATTGCTCGCTACGGTTAATCCGTGAGACGTTGCGCGTTCAACCAAGCCGCTCACGAGCTGGTCAGTTGTCGCTTCGATTGAGCTATAGAGGTCGGGGGTCAAATTGTTGAGCATCGCAAGGCCGGCACTGACCGCCAGGGGATTGCCGGACAATGTGCCGGCTTGGTACACCGGCCCATCAGGCGCGATGTGATCCATGATATCCGCTCGCCCGCCGAAGGCACCGACGGGCAAACCGCCGCCAACGATTTTGCCGAGCGTTGTGAGGTCGGCGTTGACGTCATAGCGTGCCTGGGCGCCACCTAATGCCACGCGAAAACCGGTCATTACCTCGTCAAAGATCAACACTGCCCCATGGTCCTGGGTGATCTCGCGCAGACCTTGCAGATAGTTCGGCCTGGGTGGAATGCAGCCCATGTTGCCCGCGACGGGTTCAAGGATGATGCACGCAATCTGGTCAGCGTATTCGTCGAACGCTGCAGCGACTGCCTCGAGGTCGTTGAACGGCAATGTCAGGGTGCTCTGGGCGATGGATTCCGGTACGCCGGCTGAATTCGGAATGCCCAACGTCAACATCCCGCTGCCGGCTTTGACGAGAAGCGAGTCCGAATGGCCGTGGTAGCAACCGTTGAATTTGATGATGAGGTCGCGGCCGGTATAACCGCGCGCCAAGCGAATTGCCGACATAGTCGCTTCGGTGCCGGAATTCACCATCCTCACCTTCTCGATGCTCGGCACCAGTTCGATCACCTTTTCCGCAAGCTCGATTTCGCCTTCGGTAGGTGCGCCAAAGCCTAATGATTTTTGCGCCTGCGCAACAACAGCATCGATAGTTGGTCGATGCGCGTGCCCTAGGATCATTGGACCCCACGACGCGACATAGTCGATGTATTCATTGTCGTCGACGTCATACAAACGCGCGCCGTCGCCACGCACGAAAAACACGGGGTCGCCGCCCACTCCCTTGAATGCGCGGACGGGTGAGTTGACGCCGCCCGGAATTGACTGCGTGGCGCGTTTGATGAGTGCTGAGGATGTGCTGCGGTCCATGGTCGAATGTCCTGGTCTAGAACGGTTTGATGACGGCGAGGATCACGATCGCGATCAGCGCCAAGACTGGCATTTCGTTGAAAATACGATAGAAACGCTCGCCGTGGAGCTCGCGATCGTCGGCAAAGGCCTTGATAATCTTGAGGCAGTAATGATGGTAGCCGACTAACAAGATGACCAACGTGAGTTTGAGCCATATCCAGAACTGGCCGGAAAACGCCTGCCAGCTCTCGATCAACATCCAGAATCCGAATACCAAAGTCACGATCATCGATGGGTTCATGATAAATCGGTACAGTTTGGATTCCATGACCTTAAAACGTTGCTTGCTCGGCTCGTCGATCGCGCCCGAGTGGTAAACAAAGAGGCGTGGCAGGTAGAAGATACCCGCAAACCAACAGATCAAGCCGATTAGGTGGAAGGTCTTTAGCCACAGATATCCGGTCATGTCGGGCAACCGGGTCTTGTGTGTGTCGGGTGGCTAATTTGTATTCCTATAGTTGTCGATGTGACTTTTAGTTATTACGCCGATGACCGGCGAGATCATAGGCGCGGTGGTTTTTGTTACGCAACACGCTTCGGTGTCGGTATCGGTAATTGCCTGCTGGACTTGCATAACGGTTGCGCGAGAGTCGATCTGCGTCACATCCATGCGCTGACCTGGCAGCTGTAACAAGCCGATTTCCTGTTCCTCGCTGCGTGCCTCGAGGAACGCTGCCAAATCGGCCGGATTCAATACCGCGCGCAGTCTACCCTCATTGTCGTCAACTACAATCCAATTTGGGGTCGCAAGTAATACCTCTTCGGCTTGGCTGCGACTGATCGTTTCCGTTAATCGTTTGAAGGATCGATCCATGATCGCCGTCGCACCCACACGCTGTAAATGCAGAGCGACCGGATCGGGCGGGTACTGCAAGCCCAGCGTATTCAATGTGGCAATATACACGGAGCGTTGTTTGAACACCTGACTGACTACCATGGTCGCAACGACGATGATCAACATCGCGGGAAGGATGATGTTTGTATTTGCGGTCATTTCTACTACCGTCATCAGGGCGGCCAGTGGTGCTTGCAGCACGGCGCCCATCATCGCGCTCATCCCGAGCATCACATATAGCCCCGCCGAGATGTCGGCGCCTTGCGAGCTCACCAAGCTTGCAAAGATCCCTCCGACGGTGGCACCCATGAGCAGCGTTGGTCCGATCAAGCCAACCGGCATGCCGAGGCCAACGCTCGCGGCGCTCGTGACCGCTTTTGCAACCAGCACCAAGAGCATAAGCCCAAGCGTAGTCTGTGCCAGCATGATCTCATTGACGCTGTCGTAACCCACCCCCATCACCTGCGGTACAAATGCTGCGACACTCGCGGTAATTGCCCCGGCGATCATCATGCGAAACCAAAATGTTAGGTTCGATAAACGCGCGAATGCCTGAATCATCTGGATATAAGCCGCTGCAATGCAGCCGATGATTACACCGCCGAGGATGAGATAAGGGATCTCTAGGTAGGAGTTCATCTGCAACGCCGTGACCGTAAACGCGGGTTCATTGCCGTAGAAATATTGGGTTATGAAGGTCGAGGTAACCGCGGCGACGATAACGGGGATGAAGCTTGCAATCGTATACTCCATCATCACGACTTCCATCGCGAAGATGACGCCGGTAATCGGCGTATCGAAGCTGCTAGCGATCGCGGCGGCCGTACCGCACGCCACCAGGGTGCGCATGCTGTTATTTGGTAGTTTTGCTTTCTGGCCGAGCAAGCTCGCCGCTGTAGCACCAAGATGGATCGCGGGTCCCTCACGGCCACCTGATTGGCCCGAGATCAGCGCAATCGCGCCGCCGAAGAATTGGATAGCCGCCGTTTTGAACGGCAAATAGCCTTGGTGCAGACTAAGCCGTTCCATCACATGAACGACACCGACCCGACGCACGGAAGGCCCGTAGCGGTGCAAGAGCAGCGCAAGCAGACCGGCGCCAAGCATGATGCTCGCGATACGCGCGGCGATACTCAAGCCCTCGAAGTTTTCTACATCGCCGTCCAGGAAGTAGGCGAGCGACGCATCTATGGTGTAACGGAAGCTCAAGATAACCACGGCAGTAATCAACCCTGTCAAGACGCCTAGGAAGGCCAATTGAGGCAATGCATTCACAGTGGCCAAGCGGCCGCGAAACCACTCTAGAATCATTCGAGGTCGTACATTCAGCTGCGTACTTAACGTTTCGAAAGTCGGTGTAAGTATACGGCCTACCTACTGGGGTTCCACAGGTAAGACAAACCGCCACCGACGTAAAACCCATCGGCCGCGACGTTCAACAACCGTGGCCTAATTAGACACCACAAGCCGGTGGGTTCCGGCGCCGAGCAACGTTAGAATGCGCGGCCTATGGGTCCATCAAAAACAACGGCGTACAAGGTGATCGAGCATAGCCCGATGAAGCGGTTGCTGGCATTGGGTACGGTCGCGGTAGCGACGGTCGGCGCCTTGGTCCTAGGGTTTGCGTTGGGCCAGAACCAAACTGTGTCTGATCGCAAGGCGATTACAGCATTGCGCGCAGAGTTGCAGCAGTCGCAAGCGCACATCGCCGAACTCGAGGCAGCTGTGGTGGATGCCGAGCTCGGCGTTAGCGTGCAGACGACGGCGGCGCACGCCTTACGGCAGAACCTTACGGACATGCACGATAAGAATGCCGTAGTGATCGAAGAGCTTACCTTCTACAAAAGCTTGATGGCGCCAGGCAGTTTGCCGCAAGGTTTGCAGATATCGGAATTGGTCATCGAATCGACGGCGGTCGAGAATAGCTTTCGGTTTCAGCTGCTATTGACGCAAGTTGCCAAGCGGCGAAGTTACATTTCCGGCGAAGTAAGTATCGATGTCATCGGCCATTTTGTTGGGGCGCAAGATGTCGAGGGGGTGCTCTCGCTCACAGAACTGGCAGAAACTGCAATCTATCCTCTGCGGTTCAAGTTCCGCTATTTTCAAGACATTGCGGGCTTGCTGGAGATCCCCTCGAGCTATACCCCGCAGCGCGTTCTAGTGACCGCTACGCGGGAAGGTGAGCAACCATTGCAATCATCGTTCGAGTGGCAAGTCGAGCCCCGGCGAGAGTAATCCCCTACGTGTGCTAGAGTGACAGGACTATGGCAAAAAAACAGACTGACAAAGGCGTGACGCTAATTGCCTCGGATACCGAAGTAGTCGGCGACGTTCGATTTACCAATCAATTGTTCGTAAACGGTAGGGTGAGCGGCAACGTCATTGCGGACAATCCCAAGGCAACGCTGGTTATCAGTGAAGAGGGCTACGTTAGCGGCGAGATCAACGTCCCCAACGTAGTGATCAACGGCACGGTCGAAGGCAATGTTTACGCCGGGCATCGCGTCGAATTGGCCGCGCATGCGAAGATCATAGGCAATCTCTATTACCAGCTGATAGAAATGCACCTTGGCGCGTTGGTTGACGGTCAACTGGTGCATGAGGAAAAGGCCGAGGCCGAGGACAGAAATGTGCACACCCTGCCGCTTGAAGGGCGCGAGAGTATCGAATAGGTATAATCTGGACCCATGCAAACCTCAATTACTTTTTCTGATCGCGCCGCTGATAAGGTCAAAGCGCTAATGGTCGCCGAAGGCGATGCGCAGTTGAATCTGCGTGTGTTCGTAACGGGCGGGGGCTGCAATGGCTTTTCCTACGGTTTCACCTTCGATGACGATGTGCAGGAAGATGATGCCGTGGTCGACAACGGCGGAGTCACGATGTTGGTCGACGCGATGAGCTATCCTTATCTGGACGGGTCAGAAGTGGACTATGTCGAAGACCTTAGTGGTTCGCAGTTTGTGGTCACCAATCCCAATGCATCCTCTACGTGTGGTTGCGGCAATTCCTTCGCTGTCTAGCACTTATTGCGCTGCGCTGCGCTGCGCTCCGCACTCGCACATCCATGTACTTTCTACTCCCGGCACGCTGAGGGCTCTTTTGGCTCAAAATCAACCACCTACAGTGGTCCAGTGGTCGATTTTGCTTGGCCATCCTCCTGGTCGTAAGGAGGCCAGAACTCAGAGGCTGTTTTACAACAGTCTCTTCAGAAGCTGTCGCAAAATACTCTCTTAAGCCCCGTAGATTGCGCCCAATATTCGTTCGCCGGCAGCGCCTGTTACCAGCGGGGCATTGCCCGAGAGGCCATTAAACGTTCGCGCGGCGAGCCAAGCAAAAGCCGCCGCCTCCAGACTATCGCCATCGACGTTCCAGTGTTCGCTTGCAGTGACCGGACAGCTGACGTGATGTTTGATTCGCTGCATCAAAAACCCGTTCAAACGACCACCGCCGCAAACGATGAGGTTGCTGATGTTGGGGGCCCATCTAGCAGATGCATGCGCAATCGAACTTGCGGTTAGCTCCGCTAATGTCGCTTGGACGTCGTTCGGCCTCAGCTCGGGCATTGGGCCAAAGCCCGCCAGCCAGTCGAGGTTGAAATACTCCCGCCCCGTGCTCTTGGGTGGCTCGGCTTGAAAAAAGGGGTCATTTTCCATGGCCCGCAGAAGATCATGATCGCATGTGCCGGATCGGGCCCAAGTCCCGGCTTCGTCATAGGCTTTATGCAGGTGTTGGCTGCACCACGCATCCATGAGTGCGTTGCCAGGTCCTGTATCGAAGCCGCGTAGGTCCCCGCCAAGAATCGATACGTTGCTGATACCCCCAATGTTCACAACGACCGGAGATTCACCAGTGCTTGCGAACAACGCTTGGTGAAATGGCGGCACAAGCGGCGCACCCTGGCCGCCCGCAGCTATATCACGGCGTCGAAAGTCGGCTGCCGTGCTGATTCCGGTGGTCTCGACGATCTGGTTTGGATCGCCAATCTGCACGGTAAACGGTGCAGATTGAGTGGCGTGTGGCGGCCGGTGGCGGATCGTTTGCCCGTGCGATCCGATCGCTTTGACTTGGCTTTTGTTGATACCGTGCTCGTCTATGAAGCGCAGCAACGTATCACCGATGAAACGCCCTAGACGTAGGTCTGCGGTTCCAACCTCGTCGATGCCGTCGCCGCCTGGGGTGTGCAGCTTCAGCAATGCTGTCCGCAGTTCATCGGGCAATGAGTAGGTTTTGCCATGGAGGATGGCGATCGTATGCGAATCGACCGTAATCGCTGCAACATCCAATCCGTCGACGCTAGTGCCGCTGATACAGCCCAAAAAAATGTTGCCGGACCCAGCCATTGGTTATCGTGCTAGAGCGACTGTGACTTGATTCTTATAGTCGTCGAGCAGAACCGCATATTGGTTTACGTGGTCTTTGAACCGGTTCATTTCGCTGCTTGCAATCGGTTCCGCATCGGGCAGCGACACTGTTCGCGGTTTTCTGTGTACTTGGTTCTTCAGGAATTCGTAGTGCAGATGTGGCGCCGTCGCCCAGCCGGTTGCACCAACCAAGCCAATTACCTGGCCCTGGCTGACCTTGGCTCCACGTTTTACTCCACGGCCGAATTTCGATAGATGCAAGTACTTGGTCACGAACTGTTCGCCATGCTGGATGACGATGTAGTTGCCATTGGCTTGGGTTTTCGATGCCGTGGCTATGCGTCCGTCGCCTGCTGCCAAGATTGGCGTTCCCCGGGGCGCGGCGTAGTCAATTCCGCGATGCGGTTGCACGGTTTTGAAGAGTGGATGGACGCGCCGCAGGTTGAAATTCGAGCTGATGCGGGAAAACTCAACCGGGGTGCGCAAGAATGCTTTGCGCATGCTTGCCCCCGAGGGAGCGTAGTAATCTTTTGTGCCAGTGGTGTCGACATACTGCATTGCCCTGTAGTCGTCGCCTTGGTTGACGAACTCCGCCGCTAGAATGTCGCCGTAGCCGATAAACTCGTCATTGTAGTAAAGGTCTTCATATAGCACGAAGAAAGCGTCACCTGGCCTGATGTCGAGTACGAAGTCGACATCCCATTGGAATATCTGTGCTAACCGCATGGTCATGCCGTCAGACAAACCGGCTCGCTGGCTGGCCACAAACAGCGAATGGTCAATGGTGCCGTGCTTGTATGCGAGGACCCGCTCCGGTTCATTGCTAACCAACCGGCCGGTAAAGCCGGCGTCGGTGCGATGGTACTCGAGTGTGTCCAGGGGTCCTGTTGAATAGTTCAAGCGCTGGAGCGTGCCTTGTGCATCGACAAAGAATGTGAGTTCTTGACCCGGGAAAATGCTGCGTAAGCGTGAACCAATCGGCTTACTGTTGCTGACCGCATGCACGTCCTGCGCGCTCAGTCCATTGCGTATTAAGATCACCGCGAGGCTGTCGCCTGATTTAACCGTTGCACGTATTTCACGCCAGTGTTTTGCGGGTTTTGCAGCGAGCGGGACGACTTCAGGTGCCAGACTAGGCAACGTCAAGTCTTGCTGCACTGGTGGGAGGTCTAATAGCACTGAGTCGGTCGTGAAGCGGTGCTCGTCGGGATCGTCGCTGAATTCCGCAACCACGAAAGACAACATACTGAACGCCAATATGCCGATCAAACTCAGATGTGCTCGTGGAAATTGCAATTTAGCCCTACCGTCCGTTGTATGGCACCCGCGTATTCAATCGCGGTTTGACCTATGCTCACAAAAATACCGTTCTAAAACCGTGGCTTACGACACGTTTTTAGAATCTACCCCTTCTCGCAAGTATACGTAAAACTGAGGGTTTGGAAAGGCATGACGCTGGAGCCGATAACCACGCTTGCCGGTCCACAGGGGTCTCAAGCGGCGGTGCGTAAGCGTCGCGTTGCAACGGGTAGTCCGTCGTAACGGTGCCAACCAGGTAGAGATTGCATCTTGAGCGCCGCTGGATCCACTGCGAACCGAAGGTCAGGGAACCGTTCGAGAAGATTGATCAGGGCAAGTCTTGCTTCTGCACGGGCCAGGTGTGCGCCCAAGCAGAAGTGGATACCGTGGCCAAAGCCTAGGTGCCTGTTCGGCGTGCGTGCGATGTCGAATTCTTGCGGGGCGTCGAATGCGCGCGGATCATGATTCGCAGCGCCGAACAACGGCATGATCGGCTTACCCTTCGGAATGGTGACGCCATGCAGGGTGATATCTTCGGCCGCAAAGCCCGGTTTGGTGCTCTGAATGGGGCCACGATGACGCAGGATCTCCTCGACTGCGGTGTTGATGAGACCCGGGTCGTCGCGTAAGCGTTCCAACTGGTCGGGATGCTGCAACAACGTCAAGACGCCGTTTGTGATTAGATGCAGCGCCGTTTCATATCCGCCGATGATCAGCAAGAATAACATGCTGACGATTTCATCCTCGGTCAACGTATCGCCATCGTCTTCAGCTTCGATAAGTCCGGTCAATATGTCGTCGCCGGGATTGTCACGCTTTTCGCGTACCAAGTTGCGCACGAAACGCTCGGTGGGGGGTAACTCTACGAATAACGTACGAATCAAGCGCATGCCGCTGAAGCCTTTGGCGACGACATCGAACATCTCTCGAAATCACGGCACCACATCTTCGGACAGACCCATCATGTCGCTGATCATGCGCACAGGTATCGGGAGTGCGTATTGTGATTGAAGGTCGAACTCGGTTTCGTTCGCGAGCCCATCTAACAATTCGTGGGAGTGTTCGTTGATACGTTGTTCTAGACGTTCGATCGCTTGTGGTCGAAACGCACGTCTCACGAGTTCACGCAGACGGCGGTGGTTCGGGTCGTCCTCCATGATCATGCTTTCGACCAGCATCTTGATCGACTTTGGCATCGGAATTGGAAAACGGTTGCCGCCGGTTACAGTTGTCCGATTGCGCAAGACTCGAGGGTCTTTCAGGATTGCCGTGCAGTCGTCGTAACGCGCGACTGTATAAACGGATAGCACGCTTAGCTTGGCTTTGTGAACCGGCTTTTCTTCCCGAATGCGCTCGTACCACTCGAATTTGTTGTTGATGAATTCTTCGGACGAAAGGTTGGTTGGGCTGGACAGGCCGATTATGGCGGCCCCACTAACTGTTGGTGTATGCTTGTTAACCAGTTTGGCATGTCGTCGCACCTGATGCCCTTTGGGACGGATCGTTAGACCGACATTTCAACAGACTGCTAGACTGCGATGTGGTTGGCATATAGTCGTACACGGTAGCACTTTGAGCATTCACACGCGCACTACTCATCTGGCGAACATCGGCAAAAAAAGCGTGCTCGCGCTTCTCATTAATGTCGGCGGTGCCACCCTTGCCTTTGCAACGCAAATCTTGGTCGCACGCCTAACTGACGCGGCAACCTACGGCCTGTATGTTTACACGCTCAGTTGGGTAGCGATCGTCGGGCTCGTGGCGGTAATGGATTTGGACTCGCTCACGATCCGCGTTGTCGGCGAGTCGGATGACCGTCAGTCCATCAAGCCATATTTGCATTGGGCTGGGTGGCGCCTCGTGTTGCAGATTGTTTGCGCAAGTGTTGTTGCGCTACTGGTTCTGCAATTCGGCTGGGTCGCCGAACCGATGGCAGGGGTGCTACAAGCAGGCGTACTTTTGCTCGCGGGTACGTCGGCCCTGGTTGTCGCCCAAGCCGCGGTACAGGGACACAATGTCGCTCACGCGCGTTGGCCGAATCAACTCCTTCGCCCGATTATTCTGGCCGCTATCGTTGTGGGGCTCGTTGTACTAAAACCACAGTGGATCACGGCGCGTGGTCTCGTAGTGGCCAGTTCGGTCAGTGTTGTGATCGCTTTGCTCGTGGTGCTCGTCTGGTTGCGACGTTTAGTGGGTGCGGATCGACCAGTCGCATCGGGTGGTGCCCATAACCAGCGAAAACAGCAATGGAGTAAGTCCCTCTGGGCGATGACGTTTGTGGCCTCAACGAGCTTGCTGCTCAGTCAAACTGACATTGTTTTGCTTGGGCTGTTTCGCAGCCAAGATGAAGTGGGTGTGTATGGCGCTGCCGCGCGCATCGCAAACCTAGCCGGGTTTGGACTCGTAGCAGTCAACCTGATCGTCATGCCTCTGCTCGCCCAGTTCTACGCGCAAGAAGATAGATCCGGTATCCAAAGCACGTTGCACGCCTCGGCACGATTGGCGGTTGGTTTTGTGCTCGTCATAGGCTCGTTGTTGGCCTGGCAAGCTCCGTGGGTACTTGGGTTATTCGGTAGTGAGTTTGTCACCGGTGTGGATATGTTACGTATTTTGCTGGTGGGGCAGGTGGTCAATGCGTTTGCAGCAAGTTCCGGATCACTGATGGTGATGACCGGTCACGAGCGGCAAGCGGCAAATATCCTAGCCGCCGTTGTTGTGCTAAACGCAATCGTTAGCCTAGTGCTCATTCCGTTGTACGGTGGGGTTGGCGCCGCTGCGGCCACCGCTTTTAGCATTGCTCTGTGGAGTGTGCTGGGCCTCGTATTTGTGTATAGAAGGCTCAGGTATCGGGCGAGCATCCTGTGATCCGCGGGAGTCGACCCTCTGATCCACAACTTCTATGCGTCGGATCTGCCTTTTGATAAGGTTCTCCCCCGATTAATTTGGCATGAATTCAAGTGGGCGACGACCTAATCCAAGAACTGCGGTGGCGTGATCTAATCGCGAAAGTGTCTGATGAGGAAGGCCTCAGTGGACACTTGCAATCGGGTTCGCGGTCGCTTTATTGCGGGTTCGATCCGACCGCGGACAGCCTGCACATCGGTTCATTGGTGCCGTTGCTCGCACTGCGTCGCTTCCAACTGTATGGGCACAAGCCGATTCTCCTGTTAGGCGGCGCGACGGGCTTAATCGGAGATCCTTCGTTTCGGGATGACGAACGGACGCTGAACACACCTGATGTCGTGTCCGAATGGGTCGACTCTTTGCATGCCCAGGTGACGCCCTTCCTCGATTTTGAAGGCAACAATGCAGCCGTGTTGGTAAACAATCTCGATTGGACCGAAAAACTGGACGTTATCAGTTTCTTGCGCGACATTGGCAAACACTTTTCAGTGAATGCGATGATTCAACGCGAGTCGGTCAAGGCGCGCCTCGATCGCGTAAACCAAGGAATCTCGTACACCGAGTTCAGCTATATGCTGCTGCAGGGAATGGACTACCTCGAGTTGGCCAAACGCCACGATTGCACGTTGCAGATCGGCGGTAGTGATCAGTGGGGCAATATCGTTTCTGGACTCGATCTCGTGCGGCGCAATTTGCGCGTTGACGCATACGCCATGACTTTGCCACTCGTGACCAAAGCAGATGGTACAAAGTTCGGTAAAACTGCTGGCGGATCTGTTTGGTTGGACAGCAAGAAAACCTCACCCTATTCGCTCTTTCAGTTTTGGCTGAATACAGCCGATGCGGACGTCGAAGCGTACCTCAAGATCTTCACCTTCCTCGAACAAGCGGAAATTGCAGCGCTTGCAAGCGAAGTTGCAGAGCATCCGGAGCGGCGCAATGCACAGCGACGCCTTGCGGAAGAAGCGACGAATATTGTGCACGGGCGCGAAGCGGTGCAGTCCGCTCAACGGATCAGCGAAGCCCTGTTTGCTGGATCATCCGGTGCCGGCGTTGCGGACTTGTTAGAAGCGGATCTCGAACAGCTTAGGCTCGATGGATTGGGATCGTCGTCTTGTAGCTCCGGTGCGGGGTTGCTGACGGCGATGACCGAAGCAGGCATTACGAAGTCAACCGGGGAGGCGCGCAAACTCGTCAAGAGTGGCGGGGTGCGACTAAACGATGTAGTGGTTCAAGACGAGCGGATGGATCTTGACTATTCGGCGGCATTGTATGGCCGCTATTTCGTGCTGCGCAGGGGCAAGAAAAACTACCATTTATTGGTAAATTCGCAGCGCTAAAAAATAATAGGATATGCTATTGCGCGCAAGACCGTTCTGCGTATACTTCGCCCCCCTTAGCCGCGGGCGTATATCTCCCGACGGTCGCTCTTGTGCTACCGATTGTTGTCCAATAGGCAACAATGATTGAAGTTTAGGTGGACAACTGCACGCTCTTTAAAAATGAAAAGAAGACGTTCTAGAACGAATTGACTGTTGGTCTCTGTCGTTTGTCGATCGAAGCCAGCAGGCTCATATGGCCGTTCTAGAACTGACAAACAAGCCATTCGTGTGGAAACACGTAATTCGTTTGAGAGCTAAATGATTTGGCTAGCGTCATGTTGACTCGTCACTTGGGTAGTGAAATTTCGGTTTTTCTATTCAGGTCTTGAGGAAATGCAAAGCTAGCAATCTTCTATAAACTGAAGAGTTTGATCATGGCTCAGATTGAACGTTGGCGGCACGCCTTATACATGCAAGTCGAACGAGAAAGCACCTTCGGGTGCGAGTAAAGTGGCGGACGGGTGAGTAACGCGTAGGAATCTACCTTTTAGTGGGGGACAACTCGAGGAAACTCGAGCTAATACCGCATACGCTCTTGGAGCCTTCGGGCAAAGAGAGGAAAGTGGGGGATCTTCGGACCTCACGCTATTAGAGGAGCCTGCGTTAGATTAGCTAGTTGGTGAGGTAATGGCTCACCAAGGCTACGATCTATAGCTGGTCTGAGAGGACGATCAGCCACACTGGAACTGAGACACGGTCCAGACTTCTACGGAAGGCAGCAGTAGGGAATCTTGGTCAATGGGCGCAAGCCTGAACCAGCGATGCCGCGTGTGCGAAGAAGGCCCTAGGGTTGTAAAGCACTTTCAGTCGTGAAGAAAAGCACTGTATTAATACTACGGTGTGTTGACGTTAACGACAGAAGAAGATCCGGCTAACTCCGTGCCAGCAGCCGCGGTAATACGGAGGGATCGAACGTTAATCGGAATTACTGGGCGTAAAGCGCGCGTAGGCGGCTTGATAAGTGGGATGTGAAAGCCCTGGGCTTAACCTGGGAACTGCATTCCAAACTGTCAAACTAGAGTATGGTAGAGGGAGGTAGAATTTCCTGTGTAGCGGTGAAATGCGTAGATATAGGAAGGAATACCAATGGCGAAGGCAGCCTCCTGGACCAATACTGACGCTGAGGTGCGAAAGCGTGGGGAGCAAACAGGATTAGATACCCTGGTAGTCCACGCCGTAAACGATGAGAACTAGCCGTTGGGGCCTTTAAGGCCTTTGTGGCGCAGCTAACGCGATAAGTTCTCCGCCTGGGGAGTACGGCCGCAAGGTTAAAACTCAAATGAATTGACGGGGGCCCGCACAAGCGGTGGAGCATGTTGTTTAATTCGATGCAACGCGAAGAACCTTACCACCCCTTGACATCCTGTGGACTTTCTAGAGATAGATTGGTGCCTTCGGGAACGCAGTGACAGGTGCTGCATGGCTGTCGTCAGCTCGTGTCGTGAGATGTTGGGTTAAGTCCCGTAACGAGCGCAACCCTTG
>Ga0115002_10005179_pt1 | contig 15466 bp, 15 predicted proteins | sample ArcticOcean_MG_C_8_FD_89576 | JGI IMG/M metagenome (GOLD analysis project Ga0115002, IMG submission 89576) | Marine microbial communities from western Arctic Ocean - ArcticOcean_MG_CB11_86 | ecosystem: Environmental > Aquatic > Marine > Oceanic | place: Arctic Ocean: Canada Basin | collected... | reverse complement strand
TGGTCGGCGGCGCGAGCCTCAAGATCGAGGATTTCTGGACCATCGCGGGCAGTTGCCACTAGCGGCGACGGCGTGCAGGGGTTAAAAAGCGCCGCTGAAGAGCCATATCCCGGACTCGGCCCGGCAAAGCGGATTCGTCATGGAAATCATCGTCGTCGTCATTCATCTGATCATCGCGGTCGCCCTGGTCGCGGTCGTCCTGCTCCAGCGTAGCGAGGGCGGCGCCCTCGGTATGGGCGGCGGCGGGGGTGGCGGCATGTCGGGCTTCGTGACCGGCCGCAGTGCCGCCAGCATTCTGACTCGGGCGACGGCCGTGCTGGCCGCCTGCTTCTTCGCGACAAGCCTGATTCTGGCGATTCTCGCCGGATCGTCGGACGAGCCGGCATCGATCGTCGATATGCCCGCCCCGGCCCAGGAAGAGGGCGTTCCGTCCTCGCCCAGCGCCCCTGTCCGTTGATCCTCACGTGGGTCCGGGCGGAACGATCGCAAAAAAAATCACCGAAAGCGGAAAACAGCCACCTCTTTTGCTTGGGGCTGAGGGCGCCTGTCGTTACACTGTAGGTCCATGACGCGGTTTATCTTCATCACCGGCGGCGTGGCTTCCTCACTCGGTAAGGGATTGGCGACGGCGGCCCTCGGCGCGCTCTTGCAGGCGCGCGGATTCAAGGTCCGCCTGCGCAAGTTCGATCCCTATCTGAATGTCGATCCCGGAACCATGAGCCCCTATCAGCATGGCGAGGTCTACGTCACTGACGATGGGGCGGAGACGGATCTCGACCTGGGCCATTACGAACGCTTCACGGGCCTGCCGTCGCGCCGCTCGGACAGCGTCAGCGCGGGCCAGGTTTATTCCAGCGTGCTCGCGCGCGAACGGCGGGGCGACTATCTGGGCGCGACGGTCCAGGTCATCCCCCATGTCACCGACGAAATCATGCGGGTCATCCAGCGCGATACGGATGGCGCGGATTTCGTGCTTTGCGAGATCGGTGGCACGGTCGGCGATATCGAGAGCCTGCCCTTCCTCGAGGCGATCCGGCAGCTCGGCTACAAGCTGGGACGCGAGCGCTGCCTCTATGTCCATCTGACCCTGCTGCCCTATATCGCCAGCGCAGGCGAGCTGAAGACCAAGCCGACCCAGCATTCGGTGAGCGAGCTGCTGAGCGTCGGCATCCAGCCCGACATGCTGCTGTGCCGGGCCGAGCAGGAAATTCCCGCCTCGGCCAAGCGCAAGATCGCGCTGTTCTGCAATATCCGCGAGGAGCGGGTGATCTCGGCCCTCGACGCGACGACGATCTATCAGGTGCCGATCCGCTATCACGAAGAAGGTTTCGATACCGAGGTCTGCCGCTATTTCGGCATCGAGGGGCCGGCGCCGAGCCTGTCAGGCTGGGAGAAGATCGTGGGCCGGGTGCTGGAGCCGGACGGCGAGGTAACGATCGCCGTGGTCGGCAAATACACGCATCTTCTGGATTCGTACAAATCCCTGGCCGAGGCCCTGACCCATGGCGGCATCGCCAACAATGTGCGGGTCAATCTGAATTGGATTGAATCCGAGTTTTTCGAGACCGAGGATGCGGTGATCGGCCTCGAGGGGGTCGACGGGATCCTCGTCCCGGGCGGTTTCGGCGAGCGCGGCTCGGAAGGCAAGATCGAGGCGGTGACCTTCGCCCGGACCCACGGCGTGCCCTATTTCGGCATCTGCTTTGGCATGCAGATGGCGGTGATCGAGGCGGCGCGCAACCTGGCCGGTCTGCCCGGCGCGGGCTCGACCGAGTTCGGGCCCTGCGACGATGCGGTGGTCGGCCTGCTGACCGAATGGCGGCGCGGCAGCAGGATAGAGACCCGCGATTCGAAGAGCGATCTGGGCGGTTCCATGCGGCTGGGCGCCTATGGCTGCAAGTTGACCGAGGGCAGCGAGGTGCACCGCGTCTATGGCCAAGAGGAGATCGGCGAGCGCCATCGCCATCGCTACGAGGTCAATATCAACTATCGCGAACAGCTGGAGGCGGCGGGGCTGCGCTTCAGCGGGATGTCGCCGGACGGCGTGCTGCCCGAGATCATCGAACTGCCCGCCCATCCCTGGTTCGTCGGCGTGCAGTTCCACCCCGAGCTCAAGTCCAAGCCCTTCGAGCCACATCCGCTCTTCACCGCCTTCATCGGCGCGGCCGTGACCCAGTCGCGGCTGGTGTGAGCGCGGCGCAACCGGAAAGTTCCCAAGCGATGCCTAAGCCATGACCGCCGTGAAACATGTCCAGGTCGGCGATGTCGCCTTCGGGAACGATCTGCCCTTCACCTTGATCGCGGGGCCCTGCGCCCTCGAATCGCGCGACCATGCCTTCGAGATGGCGGGCGTGTTGAAGGAGATCGCGGACCGGGTCGGCATCGGCCTCGTCTACAAGACCAGTTTCGACAAGGCCAACCGGACCAGCGCGGACAGCCCGCGCGGCATGGGGCTGGATGGCGCGCTGCCTATCTTCGCCGCGCTGCGCGAGGAGACCGGCCTGCCGGTGCTCACGGACGTTCACACTGAAGAACAATGCGCCGTCGCGGCCCAGGCAGTGGACATTCTCCAGATTCCGGCCTTTCTGTGCCGCCAGACCGATCTGCTGCTGGTCGCTGCGGCGACGGGCAAGACGGTCAACGTCAAGAAGGGCCAGTTCCTCGCGCCCTGGGACATGGCCAATGTCGTCGCCAAGCTGGAAGCCGGTGGCGCCAGCGGCATCCTGGTGACCGAGCGCGGCGCGAGCTTCGGCTACAACACCCTGGTCTCCGACATGCGGAGCCTGCCGATCCTGGCGCGCAGCGGCCATCCGGTGGTCTTCGACGCGACCCATTCGGTGCAGCAGCCCGGCGGGCTGGGCGGCAAGAGCGGCGGCCAGCGCGAATTCGTTCCCGTCCTGGCCCGTGCGGCCCTCGCCGTGGGTGTGGCCGCGGTCTTCATGGAAGTCCACCAGGACCCCGACAACGCACCGTCGGACGGCCCTAACATGGTCCGCCTCGACCAGCTCGAAGACCTGCTGGACACCTTGCTGGAATTCGATCGGGTCGCGAAGGCGAATCCGGTTGAGATCTGAGCCGGAGACGAAGCCTTCTGATATAGCGAACCCTTGCCGAAACTGGAGTTGGAACGATGGCAGAAAGCGACAAGGTGTTCGCAGGTTCTGTCCCCGAAATCTACGACAGCTATCTCGTCCCGCTTGTTTTCGAGAGTTTCGCGGCCGATCTGGCGCGCCGGTTTGCCGCGGCGAAACCCAAGCACATCCTTGAAACCGCAGCAGGCAGCGGCGTGGTGACGCGCGCGTTGGCGCCGTTGCTCGGCGAGGATGCGCGCTACGTCGTCAGCGATCTCAACCCGCCGATGCTGGATCGCGCCAGGAGTCGCCAGGCGCCCGACGCGCGTATCGAGTGGCGACATGCGGACGCTCTCGATCCGCCGTTCGGGGACGATTTTTTCGATGTGGCCTGCTGCCAATTCGGCGTGATGTTCTTTCCCGATCGGGTCGCGGGCTATCGCGAGGCGCGCCGCGTCCTCAAACCGGGCGGGCGGTTCCTGTTCAACACCTGGGACGCCATTGAACACAACGATTTCGCGCGGGTCGTGACGGAGGCTGCCGCCACGGTCTTTCCCGACGATCCGCCTTGTTTCATGGCCCGGACGCCACACGGCTATCACGATGTCGGACAGATCGAAGAGGATTTGCGCCAGGCCGGGTTTTCCACCGTCGAGATCGCGACGATCGAGGAAACCAGCCGCGCCTCGGAATCTTGCATCCCGGCTATCGCATATTGTCAAGGCACGCCGCTGCGCAACGAGATCGAGGCGCGCGATCCGGCGAGGCTGAAACGGACCACCGACCGCGCGGCCGAGGCGACCGCGTCGGTCCATGGCGAAAGGCCGGTGTCTGGAAAAATCCAGGGCCATGTCGTCCTGGCGAGCGGGTGACCGCCAGCCGGACCGGATAACGATCTAGCCCCGGTCCAAGCCGTAGCGAATGCCGCAGCCCTGGCCGTCATCGGCCAGGAAAGCGATGCCCGCCGCTTCGAAGGCGGACTGCATCTTGCGGATCGTGCTGACCCGGACATCCGAGTTTTTTTCGATCCGTACCAAAGTGTTGATTCCAATCCCGGCCTTGTCGGCCGCATCGCGCAGGCTCCAACCCAAAGCGCCTCGCGCCATTCTGCATTGGCTCGGTGTCATGGGCGACCCCTGCTCGAAAAGGGCGTTGGGAAACGGGAGGTTTCAGGTTTCTTTATCACCGTTAATGGATATATTATACCAATAATAGGTCAATTAACATTCATCGTGAGGCATCCTATTCCCGGCATGGTGGCCCAGGCGAAGGCGGGGATCAAGCAATCGGTGACTTGTATTGGCACCGCCAGTGGCGATGATACGCGCGCCCGGAGGGGGCGGCCATCCGGACCGAGGAATTCGACGATATGAGCGGTATTCAAGACATCGTGGCGCGGGAAATTCTGGACTCGCGCGGCAACCCGACCGTCGAGGTCGATGTCGAGCTGGAAAGCGGCGCATCGGGCCGCGCGGCGGTGCCGTCCGGCGCCTCGACCGGCAAGCATGAGGCGGTCGAGCTGCGCGACGGCGACAAGGGCCGTTATGGCGGCAAGGGCGTCCTGAAGGCCGTCGATGCCGTAAACGGCGAGATCTTCGACGCCATCGGCGGGCTGGAAGCCGACGATCAGGCTCATATCGACGCGGCCCTCTGCAATCTCGACGGCACGCCCAACAAGGCGCGGCTGGGCGCCAATGCGATTCTCGGCGTCTCGCTCGCCATCGCCAAGGCGGCGGCGGAGGAGGCGGGTCTGCCGCTCTATCGTTATGTCGGCGGCACCCAGGCGCGGGTCCTGCCGGTGCCCCTGATGAACATCGTCAATGGCGGCGCCCATGCGGACAACCCGATCGATTTCCAGGAATTCATGATCCTGCCGGTGGGTGCGGAGAGCTTCGCCGAGGGCCTGCGCATGGGGGCGGAGGTCTTCCATGCGCTCAAGAAGGCGCTGTCCGAGGCGGGCCATAACACCAATGTCGGCGACGAGGGCGGCTTCGCCCCGAACCTGGCCAGCGCGGACGAAGCCCTGGCCTTCGTGACCAAGGCGATCGGCAGCGCGGGCTACAAGCCCGGCGAGGATATCGTGCTGGGGCTCGACGTCGCCTCGACCGAGTTCTTCGAGGACGGGAAATACAATCTCGAGGGCGAGGGCAAGACGCTCGACGCGGCGGGCATGGCAGCGCATTTGGCCGATCTCGTCGCGCGCTATCCCATCGTCTCGATCGAGGACGGCATGGCCGAGGACGATTGGGACGGCTGGAAGATCCTGACCGATATGCTGGGAAGCAAGGTCCAGCTGGTCGGCGACGACCTCTTCGTGACCAATCCGCTGCGCCTGGCCGACGGTATCGCGCGTGGGGTGGCCAACTCGATCCTGATCAAGGTCAACCAGATCGGCACTTTGAGCGAGACCCTCGACGCTGTGGATATGGCGCACCGGGCCGCCTATACGGCGGTGATGTCGCATCGCTCGGGCGAGACCGAGGATGCGACCATCGCCGATCTCGCCGTCGCGACCAATTGCGGACAGATCAAGACCGGCTCGCTCTCCCGCAGCGACCGGCTGGCCAAATACAACCAGCTTCTGCGCATCGAGGAGCAGCTGGGCCCGGTGGCGCACTATGCTGGGCGCTCGGTTCTGCCGGGCGGGGGGAAATAGGCCGATCCTCCGCCGGCATTGTGCCATTTCATCCTTCGAGACGCGCGCCCTGCGCGCTCCTCAGGATGAGGAGAGAGTTGTCATAGCAGGCCCCCTCACCCTGAGGAGGACGGCAGGCCGTCTCGAAGGGCGAGGGGCCGATTGGAAGGGGAGACCGTACGAATGCCCGATATCCGCATCGATCTTTACAGCGATACCGTCACCCGTCCCTCGGAGGGGATGCGCAAGGCGATCTACGAGGCGGAGGTCGGCAACGAGCAAGCCAAGGAGGATCCCACTACCAACCGGCTGCAGGCCCTGGCGGCCGAGATGCTGGGCAAGGAGGAGGCCGTCTTCCTGCCTTCGGGCACCATGTGCAACGCCATCGCCTACCGCGTCCATTGCGAGTCCGGCGACGAGGTGATCCTCGACAAAACCGCCCATACCCTGCATTGGGAAGCCGGCGGGCCGGCCGCCCTGAACGGCGTGATGTGCCGGACCATGGACGGGGAGAACGGCATCTACACGGCGGAGCAGGTGCGGGGCGCCGTGCGCGGATACCGCCATCACCACCCGTCCTCGCGCCTGCTGCATATCGAGCAGACGACCATGTGGGGCGGCGGCCGGGTCTGGCCGGTCGAACGGATCGCCGCCGTGGCCGATGTGGCGCGGGAGCATGGCATGGCGGTCCATATGGACGGCGCGCGGCTGATGAACGCGGTGGTCGCCAGCGGTCTGCCCGCGACCGAACACACCAAAGCGGTCGATACGGTCTGGCTCGACTTCACCAAGGGGCTGGGCGCGCCGGTCGGCGCGGTTCTGGCCGGGCCGGCCGATTTCATCGAACGGGCCTGGCGCTTCAAGCATCAGTTCGGCGGGGCGATGCGCCAGTCGGGCATTATCGCGGCCGCCGGGGTCTACGCGCTGGAGAACAATATCGAGCGTCTGGCCGAGGACCATGCCAATGCGCGCGTCCTGGGCGCCGCCCTGGCCGAGGTGCCGGGGGTGGGCATCGATATGGACCAGATCCAGACCAACATCGTCTTCATCGATGTCGCGGAAACCGGCCGCAGCGCCCAGGAAGTCCATGACGGGCTTGTCGCCAAGGGTGTCCGGATCGGCGTGTTCGGTCCGACGACCATGCGTGCCCTGACCCATCTGGACGCGGACCGCGCGGCGGTGGAGGCGGCGGCCGCGGCCCTGGCCGAGGTGGTCGCGGCCGGGTGAATTCCTGTTGAAGCTGAATCGCTTAGGTGAATCAGCGGGTCTCGGGAGACTCCTTCACTACCTATAGTTATACTCAACAAAATCCGAGAATATATTGATTCTACTATAATTTTTTGTTGACCGTCGCGAATCGCCTGTGATTCCCTCCGGGATATGTCAGCCCTGCGCGAAATCCGCCGCCGTTCCCGCTTCATCCTGGCGCCTGTCCTCGGTGCCCTGCTGATCGGCTATTTCGCCTATCACGGCCTGACCGGCGATCGCAGCGTTTTTACCCTGTGGCTCTACAAGCAGGAGATCCAGGAAGGCCGGGCAATTCTCGCCGGGGCTCGAGCCGAGCGCGAAATGCTCGACCGCCGCGTCGCGCTGCTGAAGCCGGAAAGCCTGGATCCCGATATGCTGGATGAGAGGGTGCGCTGGACCCTCGATTACGTCGGGCCGAACGAATACGTCATCCTGCTGCCCCGCATGGTCTCCCGGAACTAGCCGCTACGGGGCGGGATTCCTTTTACATCGTATTAGGCCCATCCACATGATGGGTCATCGCCATCCCACAATTGCCTCCGGCGCTTTTCGTGGCCCAAATCGGGGACGCGAAGTGGGGGGCCGCGTGTGTCCGAAACGGAACGGGTGCCGCGCGCCATGCCGTCCGATGAAAGCTTGATCCCGTTCTTCCTGGCGGCGGCGGTCTTCGCCTGCGTTCCCGGTCCCGGTATGTTCTATGCGGCGTCGCAGACCGTCGCGCGCGGCCGCCGGGCCGGCTAGTTGTCGGCGCTCGGCCTCCATATCGGCAGCGACCCCCATATTCTGGCCGCGGCCTTCGGCCTGGCCGTGGTGCTCGAAGCGGTGCCGGTTCTCTGCACGATCGTGAAATTCGTCGGAGCGGGCTATCTGGTCTGGCTGGGCTTCAGGCTCGTCTTTCCCGGAAGGGCCTCGGCCGGTCCAGCGGCGGCTGGCGAAGCGCCGCCGCGCGGCCGCACGCTGCGCCAGAGCATCACGGTCGAGGTGCTGAACCCCAAGACGGCCTTGTTTTATCTGGCATTCCTGCCCCAATTCACGGGTATCTCGGCCGCGCTGCCGCTCTGGGGCCAGGTCCTCGTGCTCGGCGCGATCGTTAATCTGCTGTTTTCGGCGACCGATGCCGCTTGCATCCTGTTGTCCGTGGCTGTCTCCACACGTCTCTCCGCCTCCCAATCCGTCAACCGCCTCGCGCGGCGCATCGGCGGCAGCGTTCTGGTGGCGTTGGGCGTCAAACTCGCGGCATCGCGGCCTTGATCGGGCGTGCGGGCCGAAACGGCGCGAGTGGATGCCGATACCCACCGAATTTGTAACCGTTCAGTGACTTTTCTCTTAGCTCTGGCCGAAGGCCCGGTGATGCACTAGTCTTTTGGGCCAAACGGGCTTTCAGGTCCGAAACGGGGAGAGAGCATGGCGCGATCGAAAGCGACGGCCTCGAAGGGGCGGAAGGCGGCCGGCGCGGCCCAGAAGAGCAAGGCGCAGGGCAAAGGGGAGTCCGGATTCGGCACCGATATCGGCGCCTATTCGGCCGAGGACTTGCTCTACTACTACAAGGAAATGCTGGAGATCCGCCGGCTCGAGGAGCGGGCGGGCCAGATGTACGGCATGGGCCTGATCGGCGGCTTCTGCCATCTCTATATCGGCCAGGAGGCAGTGGTGGTGGGGATGCAGGCGGCGGCGATCGAGGGCGACACCGTTATCACCAGCTACCGCGATCATGGCCATATGATCGCCTGCGGCATGGACCCCAAGGGCGTGCTGGCAGAACTGACCGGGCGGCGCACCGGCTATTCCAAGGGCAAGGGCGGCTCCATGCATATGTTCAGCAGGGAGCGGAATTTTTATGGCGGCCACGGCATCGTCGCCGCCCAGGTGCCGATCGGCACGGGCATCGCCTTCGCGCATCGCTACCGCGAGGACGGCCATGTCTGCATGACATATCTGGGCGACGGCGCGGTCAACCAGGGCCAAATCTACGAATCCTTCAACATGGCGGCGCTTTGGCATTTGCCGGTGGTCTACGTCATCGAGAACAACAAATACGGCATGGGCACCTCGGTCCAGCGCGCCGCGGCCGGCGGCGATTTGTTTCAGCGCGGCCATGCCTACGGCATTCCTGGCGAGATGGTGGACGGCATGGACGTGCTGGCAGTGAAGGAGACGGGGGACAAGGCGTTGGCCCATGCGCGCGCCGGCGACGGCCCCTATATCCTCGAGATGGAGACCTATCGCTATCGCGGCCATTCGATGTCCGATCCGGCCAAGTACCGGACCCGGGAAGAGGTGCAGAAGGTGCGCGAGGAGCGCGACCCGATCGAGCATCTGAAGGAGCGCATTCTCGCCGAGAAACTGGCGAGCGAGGACGACCTAAAGGAGATCGACAAGGCCGTCCGCGCCCAGGTCAAGGAAGCGGCCGAATTCGCACAGGACAGCCCGGAGCCCGATCCCTCCGAACTCTACACCGATATCCTCAAAGAGGACGTGGTCGCGGCCTGACCGCGGCGCTTTGAAACGCCCAGACGCCGTACTCAAGGAGACGAGATGCCTGTCGAGGTGCTGATGCCGGCGCTGTCCCCCACCATGACCGAGGGGACGCTCGCACGTTGGCTGAAGAAAGAAGGCGATACGGTCGCCGCCGGTGACGTGATCGCCGAGATCGAGACCGACAAGGCGACCATGGAGGTCGAAGCCGTCGATGACGGCACCTTGGGCCGCATTCTGATCCAGGACGGCACTGAGGGGGTGGTGATCAACACGCCTATCGCCCTGTTGCTCGGCGAGGGCGAGGATGAGGACGCCCTCTACGAGGCGGCACCGGAATCCGGCGCCAGTCCCGCCGTCGAAGCGGGAGACGATGCCGGGCCATCGGATGAAGAAGAGGCGCCCGAAGCCGAAGCCCCCAAAGCTGAAGCAAAGGCCAAGCCCGAGGTGAAATCCGAGAAGACGCGGCCCAAGGCCGACCGGCCGCCGGATGTCGAGGCCGAGTATGACGGCCCGACGATCACCCAGACCGTGCGCGAGGCGATCCGCGACGGCATGGCCGAGGAGATGCGGCGCGATGGCAATGTCTTCCTGATGGGCGAGGAGGTGGCGCAGTACCAGGGCGCCTACAAGGTCAGCCAAGGGCTGCTCGAGGAGTTCGGCGAGAAGCGGATCATCGATACGCCGATCACGGAGCACGGCTTCACCGGGCTGGGGGTCGGCGCGGCGATGGCCGGGCTGCGCCCCATCGTCGAGTTCATGACCTTCAACTTCGCCATGCAGGCGATGGATCAGATCATCAATTCCGCGGCCAAGACGAATTACATGAGCGGCGGGCAGATGGGCTGCCCCATCGTCTTTCGCGGGCCGAACGGCGCGGCCAGCCGGGTCGCGGCCCAGCATTCTCAGGATTACGGTAGCTGGTACGCCCATTGCCCCGGCCTGCTGGTCGTCGCCCCCTGGTCGGCGGCCGATGCCAAGGGCCTGATCAAGGCGGCGATCCGCGATCCCAACCCGGTGGTCGTACTCGAAAACGAACTGCTCTACGGCCAGAGTTTCGAGGTACCGGACCATCCCGACTGGATCGTCCGCATCGGCAAGGCGCAGATCGTCCGGCCGGGCGAGGACGTCACCATCACGGCTTATTCCCACATGGTTACCATCGCGCTGGAGGCGGCCGAGAAGCTGGCGGAGGAGGGCATCGACGCCGAGGTCATCAACCTCCGGACCTTGCGGCCGATGGACACCGAAACCATCGTCGCCTCGGTCAAGAAGACCAACCGGATCGTCAGCGTGGAAGAGGGTTGGCCGGTGGCCGGCATCGGCTCCGAAATCGCGGCGGTGATGATGGACCAGGCCTTCGACTGGCTCGATGCGCCGGTCGTGCGGGTCTGCGCCGAAGATGTGCCGTTGCCCTATGCCGCCAATCTGGAGGCTCTGGCCCTCCCCGACGTCGCGCGCGTGGTCGCCGCGGCGAAATCCGTCTGCTACCGCGATTGACGCCCCCATACCGATGCAGCCGAGATCGAAATCATGACCATTGAAATCACCATGCCGGCCCTGTCGCCCACCATGTCGGAGGGCACTCTGGCCCGCTGGCTCAAGAAGGAAGGCGATGCCATTTCGGCGGGCGACGTGATCGCCGAGATCGAGACCGACAAGGCGACCATGGAGGTCGAGGCGGTCGATGAGGGAACGCTCGGAAAAATCCTGGTGCCGGACGGCACCGAGGGAGTCGTGGTCAACGCGCCCATCGCCATCCTGCTGGAGGAAGGCGAGGACGAATCCGTCCTGAAGGACGGCGGGGGATCGGCCGGCGGCGGTGCCGCGGCCAAGGCGGAAAAGCCCGAGCCGGCGGCGGAGAAGCAGGCACCCCAGGAATCCAAGAAGGCGGAGGCTGCCGCACCGGCGCCCGAAGAGAAACCCGCGCCGCCATCGGGTTCCGATGAGCGCCTGGTCGCTAGCCCGCTGGCGAAGCGCATGGCGCAGCAGGCCGGGATCGATCTTTCGAAGATAGCTGGCAGCGGACCGCATGGACGGGTCGTGAAGGCCGATATCGAGGCCATGATCCGAGGCGAGGGCAAGGCCCAGGCAGCGCCGGCTGACCAGCCTGCCCCCGAGCCCGCACGGCAGGACGTTGCGGCGGCCACGCCCGCGGCTGCCGCGCCGGCTTCGGCTGCGAAATCGCCCACCGTGCCGGACGAATTGCTGCCGCCCTACGAGGAGATTCCCCATTCCGGCATGCGCAAGGTGATCGCCAAGCGCATGGCCGAATCGAAGCAGACCGCGCCGCATTTCTACGTGACGATGGATTGCGAGATCGATGCGCTGCTGGAGACGCGCAAGGAGCTGAACGATCGCGCGCCGAAGGACGGGCCGGATGCCTACCGGATCTCGGTCAATGACTTTGTCGTTCGTGCGGCCGCCCTGGCCCTGCTTCAGGTGCTGGCCGCCAATGCGACCTGGACCGAGACGGCGACGCGTCGCTTCTCGCGTGCCGATGTCTCCGTAGCGGTCGCCTTGGACGATGGGCTGGTCACCCCGGTGATCCGCGACGCCAGCGGCAAGGGCCTGGCCGCGATCTCGCGCGAGACGAAGGACCTGGCCGAACGGGCGCGCGCGGGCAAGTTGGCGCCGGAGGAATATCAGGGCGGCACGTTCACGGTGTCCAATCTGGGCATGTTCGGGGTGCGCGAGTTCAGCGCGGTGATCAATCCGGGCCAGGGCGCGATCCTGGCCGTGGGCGCGGGCGAGCAGCGCCCGGTGGTCAAGAACAGCGCATTGGCCATCGCCACGGTGATGAGCTGCACCCTGTCGGTCGATCATCGCTCCATCGACGGGGCGGTCGGCGCCCAGCTCATGCAGGCCTTCAAGCGCCTGATCGAGGATCCGCTGACGATGCTGCTCTAGGGGTTTCTCTAGGGAAGGAGAGTGGTGTGCCAATCACCCTTCGAGACGCGCGCTGCGCGCGCTCCTCAGGATGAGGAACCTCTGAATGCCATGGGGTCCTCATCCTGAGGAGGCCCGTCAGGGCCGTATCGAAGGGCGAGGGGCCGTTGCCATGAAAGCCACGGAAACGGAACGAACATATGGCTGACAAGAATTTCGACCTGATCGTCCTCGGCGGCGGCCCCGGCGGCTATGTCGCGGCGATCCGCGCGGCGCAATTGGGGCTCAAGACCGTCGTGGTCGAGCGCGAGCATCTGGGCGGCATCTGCCTGAATTGGGGCTGCATTCCGACCAAGGCGCTGCTGCGCACGTCCGAGATCTATCATTACATGCAGAACGCCAAGGACTACGGGCTGAAGGCCGAGAATGTCGGCTTCGACACGGCGGCGGTGGTCAAGCGCTCGCGCACGGTCGCCCGGCGCCTCAACAACGGCGTCGCGCATCTGCTGAAGAAGAACAAGGTCGAGGTGATCGACGGCGCCGGCAAGCTGGTCGGCAAGGGCAAGGTCTTGGTGACCAAGGGCGGCAAGGAGGTCGCCAGCCTGGCCGCCAAGAACATCATCCTCGCCACGGGCGCGCGGGCGCGGACTCTGCCGGGGCTGGAGCCTGACGGCAAGCTGATCTGGACCTACAAGGAAGCGATGGTGCCGGAGGCGATGCCCAAGCGCCTGCTGGTCATCGGCTCGGGCGCGATCGGCATCGAATTCGCCAGTTTCTACCGCACGATGGGCGCGGATGTGACGGTGGTCGAGGTCCTGCCGCGCATCCTGCCGGTCGAAGACGAGGAGATTTCGGCCTTCGCGCTGAAATCCTTCAAGGCCCAGGGCATGACCATCCATACCGAGGCCAAGGTCTCGAAGCTGGAGGCGGGCAAGGAGTCGGTGCAGGCGGTGATTGAGGTCGGCGACAAGGCCGAGACCAATGAATACGACCGGGTGATCCTGGCCGTCGGCATCACCGGCAATGTCGAGGATATCGGCTTGGAAGGGACCAAGGCGAAGGTCGAGAAAGGCCATATCGCGACCAACGAGTGGCTGGAGACGGGCGAGCCCGGCGTCTATGCAATCGGCGACGTAGCCGGCGCGCCTTGGCTGGCCCATAAGGCGAGCCATGAAGGCATGCTGGTGGCCGAGCGCATCGCCGGGGTGAAGGGGGTGCATCCGATCGACAAGCGGCGCATTCCCGGCTGCACCTATTGCCAGCCCCAGATCGCCAGCATCGGCCTGACCGAGGCGGCGGCCAAGGAGAACGGGCGCAAGGTCCGGGTCGGGCGCTTCCCCTTCCAGGGCAACGGCAAGGCCATTGCGCTGGGCGAGGTCGAAGGCATGGTCAAGACCGTCTTCGACGCCGAAACCGGCGAATTGTTGGGTTCACATATGATCGGCGCCGAGGTGACGGAACTGATCCAAGGCTACGGCATCGCCATGACCCTGGAGACGACTGAGCAGGAATTGATGCACAGCATCTTCCCGCATCCGACCCTCTCCGAGATGATGCATGAGTCGGTGCTTGACGCCTACGGCCGCGCCATCCATTTCTAGCCTGTGCCGAACGATATAAAAGAGTTTCCGAGGGCCGCGGGCGACGCGGCGCCGCGCCATCCTGAGAAGGCCCATCGGCCGGCGACGGAGATCAAGCGCAAGCCGGCCTGGATTCGGGTCAAGGCGCCGACCGACCCGCAGTATTTCGAGACGCGCAAGCTGATGCGCCGCCTGGGCCTCGCCACGGTCTGCGAGGAGGCGGGCTGCCCCAATATCGGCACCTGCTGGGCCCAGAAGCACGCCACGGTGATGATCCTGGGCGATACCTGCACGCGGGCCTGCGCCTTCTGCAACGTCAAGACGGGCATTCCCGGCGCGGTCAATCCGCATGAGGTTCTGAACACCGCCGAGGCGGTCGCCGAACTGGGTTTGGCCCATGTCGTCGTGACCTCGGTCGACCGCGACGATCTGCCGGATGGCGGGGCGGCGCAGTTCGCTAAGGTGATCCGCGCGATCCGGGAACGCTCGCCGGAGACCACCATCGAGGTCCTGACCCCGGATTTCCTGCGCAAGGACGGCGCGCTGGAAATCGTCGTCGAGGACCGGCCTGACGTTTTCAACCACAATCTCGAGACCGTGCCGCGCCTCTACGCCACGGTGCGGCCGGGCGCGCGCTATTTCCATTCCTTGCGCCTGCTCGACCGGGTCAAGCGGCTCGACCCCTCCATCTTCACCAAATCCGGGCTGATGGTCGGGCTGGGTGAGGACCGGGGCGAGGTCCATCAGGTGATGGACGACATGCGCGCCGCCGATATCGATTTCCTGACCATCGGCCAGTATTTGCAGCCGACACCGCGTCATCACGAGGTCAAGCGTTTCGTGCCGCCGGAGGAATTCCAGGCCTTCGAGAAGATGGCCTATGGCAAGGGCTTCCTGATGGTCTCGGCCTCGCCTTTGACCCGGTCCTCCTATCTCGCGGGCGACGATTTCGCGCGCCTGCGCGCGGCGCGGGCCGCCAAGCTGGCCGCGAGCGCCTGACCGGCGTATGCCCAGCCATGCCGAAAGGCGCCATCTGCCCTATACGCAAGAGCAGCTATTCGAGCTGGTCGCGGATATCGAATCCTATCCGGAATTCCTGCCCTGGTGCGTGGCTTCGCGCATTCGCGAGAGGGACGGCGAGGTCATCCATGCCGATCTGGTGATCGGCTTCAAAATGATCCGCGAGCGGTTTACCTCGCGCGTGACCCTCGGCCGGCCCAACCGGATCGACGTGCGCTATGCCGACGGCCCGTTCAAATACATGGAAAACCACTGGATCTTCGAGCCTGCGCCCGAGGGCGGCACGATCATCGATTTCCATGTCGATTTCGAATTCCGCTCACGCATGCTGCAGGCCGTGATCGGAGCCTTCTTCCACGAAGCTGTGCGCCGCATGGTCGCCGCCTTCGAAACCCGGGCGAAGGTGCTCTACAGACCTGGCCGTTTCGGTTGAACATTCCCGATTTCGTCATGCCCCGGCGCGGTCTAGGGCGTCCAGTCGGAGCGGGTCTGGATTGCCCGGGCCTCGCCGGGCAATGACGGGGGGGGGGGGGACCCGAAAGCCCCGG
>Ga0115002_10005178_pt1 | contig 15466 bp, 25 predicted proteins | sample ArcticOcean_MG_C_8_FD_89576 | JGI IMG/M metagenome (GOLD analysis project Ga0115002, IMG submission 89576) | Marine microbial communities from western Arctic Ocean - ArcticOcean_MG_CB11_86 | ecosystem: Environmental > Aquatic > Marine > Oceanic | place: Arctic Ocean: Canada Basin | collected... | reverse complement strand
TACTCGAAGGCTTTCCACAAACTCCCTGACTGAAGATCGCCGGAGTCCCTCATCTTAGTGACAGCTTTCTTGATCACCGCAGCGGCATCAGCAGGAACAACATCGGAATCAATGATACTGGAAAGTGGAACCCATTGATTATGCTTCCCCTCCTTCATTTCACCGGATTCCTTGTCCCACCAGTGCGCTGTTAGCTCGTCTCTATGCTTCCGATACACAGCCAGCACAACCTGAAGACCAGTCGCAACATTGGCGACGTTCGCGCTAGACTTCGCCTCGGCTAGTGCCGTCAGTAAATCATCGAAGTCCTTCATGTTTGCCAGATATGTTTCGCTGGAACTCACGCGCTTGCTGGCATCGTCAAACGCATCCTTTAGCTCTGATATCTCTTCTGGCATAAAGAAGAACGACAATATGCGGAAATTCAGTTTTACCGAATCAATCTGAGAGATATCAACGGCCTCAAGCTGGGCTAACGCTTTATCGTCGATGCCGGTGTATAGTTTGTCGCTCACCGTCCCTAGCTCGTTGAACAACTCCAACAAGATGATCGGATCATCGTCCCCAGCAATCGCATTGTGAGATATCTGGATCGCCACCTGCTCTGCCCTAGTTAGTTCTCGGTGTGTCGGATAAATGATAGGCAAAACCGTCTCACCTGCCTCTAGAGCGGCCTTCAGCCTATGATTGCCAGACAATGTTATGAATCGGTCGCCAGCCTTGACACAGAACGGAATCTGACTGAGTGCGCCGTCGTTCTTGATATTGTCAACCAACTGCCTGAATGTCTCGTTCCTCATGAAACGAGCATTCTTCTCAATCGGATCAACCCGAAGGATATCGACTGTCTCAATCGTGAACGGACCGTAGTTTATCCGCTGCCCTATGGCCGTCACTTGAGTTGGCTGTGATTGGCTTTCCACCACTCGTGCCCTTCCTGAATCGTCCACCTGCCGAATTCTCCGACATAATTCACACTCCCCGGCGCTCGCTTCCAGGGTTTCATCAATCCGCGATATTTCATAGACGAAGCCTTCTCAGTGAACGCAGTCGTTCCGATCCTACGCAACCTAGCCTTAAATTCCTGTTCACACATCGCCCGTGCTTCTTTCGAGACTGCGACAGCAAGAACCAACTTGCTCAATTTCTTGTATTTCGTTGTACCAACAGCAAAATCTGACGTTAGATAGACATCGCAGAAGCGCCCACGGTATTCAACGCGCTGTCCAGTGCCACCGTATGCATACATTACTGCGCCGATAAGTTTGTCTCCCGAAAGGACTGCGAACTGTAGTCCGCTTTTCGCTGGAGCAATGCCGGGAGACAAGAAGCGGCTGCGTAGCTGGTTGATTTGGTGAAGGTTCAGGTTTACTAAGCGTATTTCACCGTCAAGCTCACCTTCGCATACCCCAAACGGAACATCTGCCGTCTTTTGGTAAAACCTAGACACACGAACCGTGCCTCCACCAGAATACACATATACCGGCTTTGCGCTAACAGATGTCTGCGTTCTACCAACAAGAAACTCGCTCAAGCCCTCAACCTCTTCGTCACGCATCGTCATCCAGTGTTCCCGATCTGTAATGAGATCAGTGAGGTGAGCGAACCGCTCCGCATTGAACGTGGTATAGCTTGGACTATTCCATGAAAACGTAGAGTCGATTTCCTTGTATAGTCGCTCGTATCCTAATTCGTAGGGCGGTGGAAACGTAACCACTACCGCATCAGCAGGTGCCGCTTCCAAGAAATCAACGACATCACCAGACATAAAGCTAGACACCGTGAATCCGTCAATTACCCTTAGTATCCGTTCGCACGATTCCGCGTGTAGCGTCTTCCACTGATTCTCGTAAATCAGCTTCATCCTCTTGTGATACGGCTCCTCATGCCCTAGAAATAACAGATAGTCTAGGCACATGTGAATAGTCGCAATCGTCTCGATACCGCCAGACAAATACGGCTCTAACCACGCCAGTTGCTCGTCCTTGACGCCAACCTCTAAATTCCCGCCAGACAGATACGTTCCAAGAGCGCAGGAATACAGGCTGACATCATTGGAGTGAATATCTGAAATTCCCACATGGCCCAGTATCCGCTCTACATTGAAGTTGCCAGAACACCCAACATAGACCGTCTTACCAACCCATTCACGCGAATGCTCGGCAAGGATGGACTTCACATCTCTGTTAATGGACCCTGTAAACACCCTAAGACCTATCTCTTAGACCACTTGCTGACATGAGGGACGAACTTTAGACCCTCGTTCGCGTCTCTTCCCACTACATCGACGCGATGCTGCTGTATGTTCGCGTGGCACTCTCGACACAGCGCAATGGAATTGCTCAGACTCACTACTCCACCTAAACTCCGAAACACAATTTCGTGCATCTCTTCCGCACGCTTGTGGCACGCACGACATTGGTAATCATCTCGCTCGAACACTTGCTCGCGGACCCATGACACCAGCTTGCCCTGAGCGGCCCTCTTCTTCCGCTTTTCGGTCTTCCTTGATACGGGTTTCGGGAAGCCGAACGGTTTCTTAGAAGGCGTGTCCATCGATAGACAATGCGTTGTCTTTTGCACCAGCGCCGTCACCCGGCGAACCGCCGCCACTGAACAGCTTCACCTGCGTGGCCTTGATCCCGAAGGATGTTCTATCATTACCGTCCCTGTCCTTCCACTTCTTCGACTGAATCGAACCCTCCACGTACACCTGCTTACCCTTGACAAGATACTGAGCAATCGCTTCTACCACCTTGCCCCATAGGGCCACCTTGTGCCATTCAGTCCGTTCCTGTAGCTGGCCTTCTTTGTCTTTCCATTTCTCGTTAGTGGCGATAGAGAAATTGGCAACACTCGCCCCGCTATCGGTTTGCCTTACTTCAGCGTCACTTCCAATATTTCCGATCAACATCACTCTGTTTAACATTTCATGCCCTTATGCCGGTGAGGTGGAATAAATAAAATGAGCGCCAGTGCCTAAATCAGCATGACGCCCAGTGGGAATGGAGCGGAGTCTGGAATCGAACCAGTCTCGGTGGTGGAACCACCGCGCCCCCCATGTGGCCTACTCCGCAAACAACGACTCAATCAGGGGGGCGGTGTCTTTGTGTGGCAGGTGTTTCACCTCCCACCCCAACTGATCGTTAAACATATTTGCCAACTCAGTCCTGTGGCAACCTTCATGGCTCTTGCACATGCAGAGGAATATCACGGGCGTTCCGTCAGCTACGATTGCCCCCAATCGCCTTGACCCTAAGTCTAGATTTACAAACTCAGTCGGACCATTCGTCTTGTAATTCTTGTTTCCGAACTCACGAATCCAGACATACTTTGACCCATACCGCGCTTGGAGTGCTGGACGGTTGAAGTCAGGATCTCTTCTCGCGTATGGCTGTATCCTGACATCAACAATAACGGCCCCCAACCGAGCAACCTCAGAATCTAATCGAGCTATCGTTCGCGAGGCATATCCGAAAGTATATATAGTGTAAGGCTTTAACATTCTATCTTAATTATAACACATTACCTTATAATTTACAACTCTTTACGTCTGGCAGTTGTCGGCAAGGAGCCTTACGGCTTCGGTGACATCACAATCTTAACAATCGCACCGATCACCTTCTGCCACCAGCGTAATGGCGCTGCCCTCGGCGTCTGTCTCCCGTGGAATGCTGGCTGGCTTCTCATTGTTCTCCGTAATCTGCCGGTCCTTCGTACCGCTTATCACTACCGAAGACAATCCTAACGGCCTCGTCTGGACTCTTTACCACCGCAACCTGACCGGCCCACGCCGAATGCCATTTCTTCTGTGCTTCATTCAGCTGCCTCTTGCTCGGCACCTTCTCGCCATCCTTGTACTCCAGTAGGAAATTCTTCCCACGAAAGCCAATGACGCGATCAGGAAACCCAGACCCGGCACTGTCGGTCTTCGCAATAGTAGCTCCAAGTTTGACCAGCGCCTTGTCTATCTCGCGAGCGTTCGCGTCAGTCCTCGCTGCTCTCAACATAGACAGACCTCGCACGGAGTTCAAAGAACCCATCAAGAGCAGAGACGTTCTTCATGAGCATCCTCGCATAGAGCGCACGATAATCATTGTTCAGCTTAAAGATGTCCCCGGTTGTCTCGAACATAGAGAACCAACGCAACCTCTCGAACAACAGTGCAATCCCAATCCTCTTCGCGCCTCCACTCTTGGCGAATAGAGCCAACTCTCTTAGCTTGGCGTATACGTGTGGGTTCGAGATGTGGAATTGCAGAAACCTCACCCTAATCGACGGATTTTGGCTGACTCTCAGGATCGTCACTGGCATTACCTATCGGATCTACGCCTGATACGTCCATTGGCATGTCTAAGACCTTGCGTATTCTGTACTCAGTCAACTCCCCAGCCTTCACCTTGCCTCGCGCTATCTTCCACAGCCCCGCCTCGCTCATGTCTACTTCCTTAGCGAACCCTCTCCAAGTCAACTGTTTCTCTAGCCTGTAATGAGCCAACTCTTTAGCGAAATCTTCCATCTTTACCTCCTACGATACAACTGTCTGTAGTTTTATGTTTCCTGTAAACGTCTCAGTCCCATTTGAGCCGTTCCGCGTCGATAAGTCAAGATGTTTACAGTCTCATATCGACACCTCCAACGCTCACTACGTCTCCATTGCCAGCTATCCTAGATGACAATCGCTCGTCTCCGAAGAACTCCTCAAGCTCTGCCAGCGTCAGGTTGCTTGTCCAGATCGTTCTTTTCCCGTGATCCATTCGATACTCATAGAGCGTCTGTAGCGTTCTCCGAGCATAATCACTTCCCTTGTCAGAACCTACATCGTCAAGTCCCAACACATCGACACTTCTGTGCAATGCCAGATAATCAACGTCCTCACGCGAGTCGGAAGACGAATGGAGTAACGACATCCTCATGCGATCCAGTAGTTCTGGCACCCTCACGAACGCAGTGGATTGCAGATTGTTCTTCGTCATCTCGTTGAGCAAAGAAGCCATCAGTCGGGTTTTCCCAACGCCAACCGGCCCACGAATATATAGATCGTTCACCTCATGACGCAGGAACCTATAGCCAGATTTTATGGCCGTATCCCTGTCTGCGTTCGGTGTGAAGTTATCCATCGTTGCGTCTATGTAATCGATTGGCAGACCCTTCACCACTCGATGCTGGGCATCGCAATGACACCGCCGCATCCTCACCCCCTCCTCACCCTCTTCTCGGTATTCCTCCCACTTCGAGTCCATACAGCGAGGACACAGCACGGGTTTCTCGCAATGCTCACAGAGGCACGTTCCACCAGTGATCTCCCCTCGATACAATCCAAGACCCTTCAACGTCGAGAGTATAGGATTATCCCAAGGCTCAGAGCTTTTCGATCCGCACGATGCACATACGCGATACGGTGGATTTGGACCGCGAGAACGCGATCCGAATTTCACGATCTCGTTTCTGATAGTTCCTAGATTGTCGATGACGCCCTCCTCTCTACTTTGTCGTATTTCCCAGACTCGGATCGAGTAGTGCCAGCCTTCGCCCGGTCCTTATACTTACCCTCCAATATCCTCAATATCGAGTCAGGCTGAATCACCCAATCGAACGACGCCTTCCACCCTCTATCGTTTTCGCCTCTACAGAATTTTGAAGCATTGACCATTTGAAAGGCTTCCTTGATGTGCGCTTCATCCGACTCTTGCAATACTCTCCTACACGACACCTTCCGTTTCTCGTTCAATCCATTGCACCTAGAAATCGGAGGCTGAGTAATCTCGTTCCACCACTCCATCATCACCTCCGGACGAATCGGATGACGATCACCTTTCAAGAGCAGCGGAGAGCCTTCAGTACTCTCTTCTTCTCTGATCTCTTGTACTGTACTGTCTTGTACTCTAGGGAGAGTTTTCTGGATTTTGTCCGTATCATGTCCGAACAACGGATGTCCTCTAACCACACTATTCCTCTTCACCTTCTTCGTGTACTCGTCTGCGCGTGTAGTCATCCCTGGAAACGACATCTCTTTGCGTGATTCCCAGGCTTCTGCGTCGATGCACTTCGTATCCAGCAGCACTGCTACCAACGCACGGAACTGCTCATCAGTTAGACCGGACGCATCAACGAGATCCTCAAGCTGAATCGAGTCGCCGTCTGAATCGACGCATCGCCCAGGCGTCTCACCCTTTCCATACTGAGCGGCAAAACACCACAGCCGAACCAAAGCCCCGAACCCTTCGTTCCCGAGCTTTCTTATGACACGCCGACTCGTCGGGTGATTCGGCGTGTCGCTGTCCATCCTGTACCACTTCACTGATCATCTACCTTTGATTTATTCACTATCGACATTATACCACAAAATCAATCTAGGATTTCTCCCTCACGATTCGTGACCCAAACACCGAACGATGTTTCTTGACTGCGATCTCGCGCAAGTCGCTACCGACGCGAGAGTATTTCTTGCTCGACAAGTACGTCCTCAGTGCTGTCTTCGTGACTGTGAAATCCATGCCAGCAATCCCGTGCGAAGACAGCACGCGAAGCACCCCATCAGCCGGGAACGTCGTAACGTCCGAGTCGTTGTATCCCCATTCGACTTCGTTACAGACCACCGGGCCGCGTTCATCGCACCACGCCTTCAGTGCATTCTTTCTTGCCTGTGCTGCCTTGTCGAAGACCATCAACTCACCGGCAATAGCAGATGCCTCCGCAGCGTTCTTCACCCTCGATACATCCAGAGAGCCGTGATCCTTGACCGGACAATCAAGCCGACAGTACAGACACATCGAACCGGGATTTGCCTTCCACTCCCCTGCCTTTCTGCAAGCATCAATGATGTCAATCCTCGACAGTACGATGATCTCAAGTTCATCGACCTCTGCCCTTGACCAGACAGCCGTCGCAGAATACCCCAGCCTCGGATACGTAAACGTGAATCGATAGCTCCCGAATCCAGGCCACTTCTGAGCAGCTTGCCAGACGTACACCTGCGCCTGAAACTGATCCTTGACCTGTGCATCGGACAACCCAGCCCAGTGCGTTTTCCAATCGATCTGGTGTAACTCATCCCCCTTCACGTACACCAAATCAGGCGTCCATTGCAGACCGTAGTCATCCAGAATCTGAGTCTCTTCTGACAGCAGATAGCTATCAAGATCAAGCTCGAACGTCAACGCCCAGCGTTCCGCTAGAGCCTCGACTTCCTTCACGAGATGTGCCGGTATGCGTAGCTCAGTGATCGCCTCACGTAGAGCCAACTGAAGCTCTTCAGCGTCCGTTGTGAGCTTGAGAGATGCCAGCCGTTGTATGTACTTCTTCGCCGCTTCATGAAACCCCTGCCCTCGCAGTGCTTCGTCGCTGCTGTCCTCAATCGGGTCCGTCCGTTCGTAGATTTCATAGAACCGCTTCGGGCAACTGATGGCCTCAAGCGCCGAGCGCCGATAGACTCGCACTGGAACCGCCTGTGCCTCAATCATCTGAATCGCTCTTTCCCAAAGCTGCATCGACGTTGACTTGCAGCCATGTCTCGTACTGCGCTCGCATTTCGTGATAGAGAAGATTCTCGCGTCCGGCGAACTCCCTCAATGCCACCAACTGCTTCGCGACATTCCACTCAAGAAGCGCAAACCCCTTCGTGATGCTATCCGCAAGCACTTGATCGCTTAATGACTTCAGAATGTCGGCGGGTGTCTGAGCATTCGTAACCGGAGCATCATTGCCGTCACCACTGTCTGTCACCATTGCGCCAGACTCGTCCATCTCCTCCGCACCCATGATTCCTCGAAGCACATCAGCGAACTCGTCACGCAGCGCGAAGCTCATCGCCCTCGCCACATACATCCTCTTCGGGTATTTTGCATACATCGGCCTACCAGCCAGACCAGCTGCCTTCGCATCCTCCACCCCGAATGAATACGAAGCGTCTTCTCTGCCGACCCTACGTACCACGACTGTCGCCAACGGCGGGTCTGCGGTGTAAGTCGCAGAGCATTTCTCCATCAGCCCACTTGACTCCACCAACGCCCTCATCGTCGATGCGTACAGTGTGACCTTCCCGTTAATCACAGCCAGACCATTGAGAGACTGGAGCGGTCCAATCCCTAGCTCTGCGCCGTACTGCATCGCAGCCAGAATCTCGGCTGGCTTGTTCAAGAAATGATCGGGGACGAAGCTCGTCCCGGCTATCTGCTCCGCAAATTTCACGGCTTCGCTGAAGCTCTGCGGTGCTAGCGACGTTGCACGTTTCCGAGCGATAATCGCACTTCCCATTTGTCAGACCTTTCGTTAATGATGTTTACTAACCATGACTATATTAGCATACGCGACACTATCTGTCAATCTTTATTCGTCTCCCTTAGACCCACTCCTGCGATCTGGCACGGCTCTCGTAGCTATGCTCTCTGGGTCTGCTGGAACTACTTGACCCTTGACTACCGGCCACCGCCACGACACCCCCTCAGATATTTTGTTCTTCTCTGAGTCCCTCGCAATCGTCTGGCGATGCGACTCACTGATAAACAGCGGATCATCGTCGGACATGATCCAATCCAAGCACTGCCTCATTTGCCTGATCAACGTGAACTCTGCCGCCTGTACACAAGCACGGCGTCGAATCCAAATTTTGCTGCTAGCGTCGTAGACACGGCTTTTCTGCGCGACACCACATGACTCAGCCCTCCCCTTCCGATCCCCATCTGCCGCTCAAGCGCAGCTTGTCCGCGTTCTGCTATGCGCTGCCGGATCACCGCTATCACCGCCTCCGCGTTTTCAGTCTTCTGCTCATGCTGCGGCACGTTTTGACCTCATCTGTCTCAGACACCAGAGGCTAACCCCGGTGCCTGAGACGTTGCTGCTGCTATTACGCGGCCACTGCCGCGAGGACTCTGACCCCTTTCGGCTGATGCGGAAGACCCCACTTCTTGGCACAGACTGGCCCGTAGCCGACCTCAACGCTGCCATCGTCGGTGATCTGCGATCCGCAGAAAGAACACACGCCCTTCAGCGCAGCGAATTCCTTCGCGGCCTTCGCCGGGTCACTCGCTACTAGTAGCAAATGATCGATCAGAACAGCATCGAACAATCCAGGCGCTTCCCACGATGAGACTACCTCGCCGGTCGGACGGACAAGGCCAAGATACTCGCCATCTCGCTTCACAGTGACCGAGCCTGGAACCTTGCTGCCATTCCCTGTCAGTCCCAGCACCAACTCGGATTTTCCATCGGAATCGAGAACCCTGAGCTTCGGGAATTTCAAGCCCTTCTCGCGAGCCGCGGAAATGAACGCGATGACCGGGGACAGATTCGCAGTCCCGACAGATTCACGCTTCTTGGCCGTCTTCACCTTTGCGGATTCGCATCCCTCAACATCTGCGTGACTCGCTCCGGCACCGCGACTCCACACGATCTTTGCGCCAACCTCAATCTCGGATTTGCAGGTTTTGCACCAGCCCTTGAACTTCGATGTCATCGAAGACACCTTGTCGCTGCTTCGACCGCCGCCATACCGCTTGAATGAATAACTCATTTATGACACCTCCCAGTGTCTAACTAAAGTTTTTACAGACCGTATGGACGTTGAACCAACCAGCCGACAGAACCCTTCGTTTCTGTCATTCTAAGATTCCCGTCGGAGTCGCTGTACTTCGCTACGACATCTGGGTCTGAATACTTAGCGTCCAGATGCCGCGTCAACCCTCTCCGCTCCGCTGCTGACCATCGTTGTCCCGCCATTAAGGGATTCGACACAATCTCAACGAAGTCAGCAAACCTCGCAGCCAATATCTCGGCAACCTCGCCCTTCGCTGTGTCGTAATAGTAGTCTTCCACTTGACCCCCCTCTGTCGGTTTGTTGTTGATTTCTTTAACCATGCATACAGTCTATATGATGTTTCTCGGACTGTCAAGTGTTTATTTCACCAATGACTGTAAAATAGGATACTTGCTGTTTTGCCAAGTATTCAGGCGTTCTAGCCCTCGGCGTGAACGTGTCCGTAATGGCCTGGAACACGCCACAGAACGGTGTAGCCGTATGCGCTCAACCATCCGGCCAGACCGTCGAGATCGCTGCTGTGGAAGTCGATTGCTCGGTCCATGTAGTGCTGCGACCGGTCGGCGTGAACGTGATCGTTCGCGCTCACCACTCGCAGCGTGTTATTCGTACGAGTCGCCCACGTTTGTGCCACGTGGAACATCGGATGCAGCCGACGATCCATGTTTACCTCAAGCCTGAGTCCCCGAACGCCGATCCTCGTTCGGGAGAAGTAGGAGGGACCATGTATCCATTCGTACTCAGTAGACTGTGTATCTGCTCAATCGACTGCGACAGCCGAAGCTGTTGTGTCGCGTTCTCCTTGTCTCTCCGACGCCCGTCGCTAATAACCAGCGACACCAGCAACCCGGCAACCACCCACGGCAGAATCACGTTCTTGAACTCAGACCAATAGACCATCGAAACCTCCATCTCCTGCTGTCAATTCTTATTCCTCTGTCTCAGACGAGAATGCTCTTGCTGGCTTGTCGATCACCATCGAATCGAGCTTGCCTTTTAGCTCATCCATCTGTCCACGAAGCGCATCTCGCAGACCCTCCTCTTTCCTTAGAGAGTTAACGTCCACTCCAGTCATAACCAGCTTGGCTTCCTTGACCAACGCCGCTAGCTCCTGATCGTCAGCAATGTTCCTATCAGCGAAGCTAGTCATAAACGTATCCAGCTTTGAGAGCATTGAGCCGTGAAATGACTTAGGCTTTCCATCCTCCTTCGGAGTCAATCGCTCTCCGATATGCCCGACCAGTTCACCCATCGTCGCCCGAAGCAGTACCCGGCACTGCTCAAGCGCGTCCGTCCACTTCGCATCAGCCTTCTCTCGCTCTCGCTTGAAAATCTCGGCCTTGATGTTCTTCAGCGAAGACGGGGTGTCGAAAGTCACATACTGCCCCTCAAGCATGAATGCGCTTTTGATCATATCCACTGGCGGGTAGTCCTTCGCATTGAACAATGACCCAAGCCGAGCCGCAGCCTCATCTCTTCGCGTTCCGTATGATGCGACGAACTCATCCACCAGCTTGTCCCGCTGCGACTGGAATTCGATAAACGCAGCATCCACCTGCTCGACGAGATTCACCGGAAGCAGATACACGCCCGTCTTGAAGTTGCTCGGCAAGCACAAGTCCGAAAGATACTTGCGAATAGCACTGTCAATCTTCTCGACGGCCTTTAGCTCTGGGCTGTCGATGATGCTCTTGCTGACATGAATCAGCGACTTATCCGCGTCCGTTCCAACTGCCGATGAATCGACCTTGCGCCGAGTGCCGAGCCGTTTCGACTCAACAACAAACCCGACCGCCTTTTTGAAAATCGGCACCGCCGTATTCTCAGATACCGAACCACTCTCGAATGCCATCACAATCTCCCCTTGCTTTCGTTTTTACTTTTGCCGTCCCATACCTACAAACCACGCTCGTCCCTCAACCAATCTCTCTCTGCCTTCAGCGCCTCCTTCCTCAGTCTGAACGGCCCAAGCATCGGCCCACCCGTCGGACCCATGTCTGCCGTCCATGCACCTGACCCGCCAACCGGCTCGACATGGCTCGCTCTCCGAGTGACGTAATCACCAGACCCAAGCAGCGAGTGCACATCGCCTCCCAGAACATCCTCTGCGTCCTCGTAGACGAATGCACACCTGCCAGCACCATCGAACGTAACCACTACCTCTTTACGCATTTCCTTTACCTTCCGTTTTATCTTATCATCCTATCTCAGGGATGTCAACTTTTTAACGGCACTGATGTTTGGAAACGCGGCCTCTGGCTTCAGGTCTGTCTGCACGTTCACCATGCCCAAGGCATCCTCCACGGCCTTCGTGATATCCCGGCACGAACTCCCGGTGCCACCTTTTACGTCTACCGTCGGATCACCCTTCGCGTTGAACGTCACCGTGATCACTTCCATATCATCACCTGTCTCTCTCCAGCCTTGTTCTTTCCTTCCTTCACTTGATAGCCCATGCGACCGTATGTCCGCATCGAAGTCACGACCCCAATCTCGGTCTTCAAGCCACTCAGCCCGACGCCGAACAACGACTCCAGTTTCTTCCCTGGACCGAAGACATCGTAGATGGCATCCCATCCCTTCCCGTCCGATCTCTTCACCAGACCAATCTCGTAGTCACCCTTCTCTGCATCGTCCATCACAATCGCGTGATCGCATCGCCCGAACGTCTCAGGATTCACGCCCCGGCTGGAGGCGGCTCGCTCGTCTCTCCAATCGTCCAGCCACTTCCCAAACCACGCGAACGTCCGCTGGTTCTTCACCACTCGTCCACCGAGACGCTGCGCGGCTATGTCCGCGAACTCCAGGCTAGTGATGCACATCTCTCCGGTCGTAACATGACTCATCGTCTACCCTCCACACATTCCTCGCACATCCACGACTCAGATGATTGAAGCTCGACACCGCACGATACGCACAACCTCACTCTGCACGACCTTTGATTCATATCCCTACGGTTCCAATGATTCCCCTGATCTGGCCCTCCAAGTTAGCGAAGGAACTCACCTCATCTCGGCGCGTCTCGACGTTTTCAATGTGTCGAGCAAGTTGCTCCGTCTGAAGTTTGCGAGTCTCCTCGACCTTTACCGTCCCATCCTTCTCCGTCAACGTGGCCGGAGTATCCGAGAATTGAACGGCAATCCGATGCGCGAGGCTCATCGAAAATCTAGCAGCCTTCTCGATATTCATGGTGGACTTCATACTCCGAACCGTCATCCCTTCTCCAGTGAAGGATACCGATTCCAGGTAGCAAGGCCGACTCGCCTTAGTGCGACTGTGCAACTCAGTGAACCGAATGAGCGTCCCGTTTCCTTTGTTAACCATGAATACATTCTATCTGACATTGACTACGTTGTCAAGTGTTTTAAATCATTGCTGTCATGATTGTCTAGGCATCCTTCGCGCTCTCCGAGAACGACCGGGAATGTCTCCCGGCCCCCTGTTTCCCTGGCATCCTGTAGAGTCCAGGCCGATGCGCTGACTTGAACGTGTTGTGCGCCCGTTTTCGCCTACGCTCGACGGATTCAGGGTCCGCTTTCGCTATCGGCACAATCTCCAACGCCGCCGCGACGAGCGGTATGTTGAGCCGATATGCTAGCCAGCACGCATTCCTAATCTCAGCACCGGTCCACCCTTCATCATCGACCTCGCTAGCCACCACGTTCAGCCCGTACATCTCGGTGTAGAGACTCCACATCTGCTCTCGCTCTAGCTCGTCCGGCAAGTCGAAGAAGAACACGCCATCGGTGAATCTCCGCTTCAGTTCTGGCTTCAACGAGTCGAGTTCGTTACACGTAGCCATCACGTAGACCCGACTCCCGCCAATCGCCTTGACGGTCCGCATCGCCGCCCTCACGTTCGCCTCACTCTCACCCACGTACTTGCTGCGCGTCCCGCCTAAGTCAAGTGAGAGCGTCTGGACGCCAAACGTCGCACCCGTCGTGCGCGTCAGCATCGTCTTCCCGCTTCCAGGCTGTCCGTAATCGATCTGACCAGACCACCCGAAGTCCTCCATCGACTCCAGCAAGACGTTCAACTCGTCGCCCTGCGTAGCTCCACCGCGATCCATCTGCTCCGAGCTTCCACCGAGCTTTTTCTCCAACTCGTCGATTCTCAGAATCACATGCGGAGACTCCGGTCCCTTGAACAGACGTTCACAGAACCACTTCGCTCGCTCGTTGCCACGAATGTCCGCGTATGTCTTGTCGCACCGATCAACTGACAGGCCGCGAACATTCTCGATGAACGCATTCCTACGCTTGAACATCTCTGCCGGATCGAGACAGTCGAACTGGTCGAGCGTCAATGCCGTCGCCTGATCGATTTCAAAACCAGACAGCCCCTTCATCGCCGCGACCGAATCCCTGACCACATCGTCAGTCGGATTCTTGATCGCCTTCGCAGAACTCGCCGCCTCAACCGTCTGCAAGACAATCGCTTTAATCTGCGAGTCATCTGGCAACGGGTCATCGATCACCATGACATCGTGAGCCAGCGATTCAGGCAGATCCACGCTTGGGACCATCATCACCAGCGTCATCCGATTGCCCTTCATGACATCTCGGCAGTTAGCAACAGCCTGTCTCACCACCGGCTCAGTGAGATGATCCTGAGCGTTCTGCATGATGCACATCGTCCGCTCTGGCATCGTAAGAACGGCTCGAAGGTTCGCTGCCGGGTGCGTCATCATGCCACCGTCCACACCGCCATCAAGCATCGCCTGACGCGCTTGCTCGTTTCCAGCGGTCATGCCGTTCGCGCAATCCCAAATCACGATGGGCGGTGCCGTGCCGTTGAACGACTCGATAATCTCCCTCGTCATCCCCGCCTGATCCGGTGTTGCAACCGCAATCAGTGGCGTTGATACACGCCTAGCCAACTTGATCTCCTCTGGCACTGTCTTCCTGTCTGTCTTATTCTTCACTGACATTCTCCTGTCTGCTACTAGTCAACAAGCAATAGCTCATACGCTGCTTCGACTTCTCCGACAATGCGATCACAGCGGGTGTCACCGTCAATCGTGAGGATGAGTCCCAAACGATCTAGAACGAGTATGAATTTGTCCTGGGCTGCATACCACTCTTCTGCGTCTCGCACGGTAGGCACATACGAATAACCATCCTTGCCCATTGCGTCCAACTTACGCCCACCTGACTCAGTGGAGAGATACAGCGAGTACCGAATCGCCTTCTCTTCGACTTGCTTTGTATTTAATTTACTCATGCAACCATTCTATACTACGCATACCTAAAAGTCAACTATTAAAAGCACTGCTGGCAGGAATATCGCCATTGCAAAAACGAGGATTGATGGTGGACGGAACCGCCGCTTTCTGGGCCAGTGCCAAGCACCGGCCCATAGTCACGCCGCACACGCATTTCACTTCGACCAGTATCCATAGACCGAAGACCCTTCTGCTAACAAATCTCCAGTTCGGATCAAGACATCGCCCACCTGTTCGTATCGATAAACTGCCGATGAATCCCAAGTGTCACGAATCTCTCTATGGCCTTCAACTCCTTCTACGCAAGCCATGTAGTGCTTTCGCTTATTCAAGATGATCCTCCCTCTCGGGAAGTCATCCTCGTTCGCATGTACCCGCCACGGCTTTTCTCCATACCCTGAAGTCGAGACGTATTCCCATCCTATGTTCGCCATGTAAATTTTGAACAGCCTGTTGTATATCCCCGTCCTGCTGTTACTGCGACCTTTGAGAACCGAACTTCTTTTCTTTACCCGCTCGCGCTTTTTCGCCAGCACGTTCATCTCGTCGTACACCTGCCGATACGGACGGCCCGTTGCAATCGCAATGGCCCGAATACCGCAGTCTCCGGTCTTGCCCTTGAAGCCAGCAGCCTGTCTTCCACCATCGGCGTAAACAAAGTTCATTCGCTATCACGACTTGTATCAGTCATTAACACCTCCTGGTGT
>Ga0115002_10005177_pt1 | contig 15468 bp, 17 predicted proteins | sample ArcticOcean_MG_C_8_FD_89576 | JGI IMG/M metagenome (GOLD analysis project Ga0115002, IMG submission 89576) | Marine microbial communities from western Arctic Ocean - ArcticOcean_MG_CB11_86 | ecosystem: Environmental > Aquatic > Marine > Oceanic | place: Arctic Ocean: Canada Basin | collected... | reverse complement strand
GCCGCATTCGCGGCACGCTGTATTCAGCAGGCGTTCGCTACGCTCACACCTGCTGAACACAGCGAGACAACTTGACCCCGATTCTCTCACTTGGAGTGGTACAGAGATTGGGAGTAGGTCAATACCACGATCTTCAGCATCAATATCGTCGACAACACTCATGACATCACTGCGGACTTCGCTACGGGGACTTTGCAAATATTTACCAGCAACCAGGACACACGCTCTTTGAAGCCAACACTGGCAGGTGGGTTACAGTCGCTCGGCGAATACCTCGACGGTTCGACGTGGCGATCTTCACTGGCTGTGATTGATACCGGTGGAGATCTCTATTCGACCGGCACAGCAGCCGCGCGGCGTGTGCAACTTCCCTGGGGGCGCGCCTCATTCGACTTTTCCAGTCTGAATGACGATGGTCAGACGATCTTGAAAAACTCGTTGACTTGGGCGGCGGATTGGACACCGAGTGATGGGAGCACGGAAGGGCTGCTGTACGCCAATGACAACGAGGGCGGCGGTAGTCTGAGCGAATTCCATGTCGAGGCGACCGGTTGGGGGGCGCAGTATTTCGAACCCACACTGCCAGCCGACGCGACTTCATGGGACATCACGAAGGTGAAATTTCGCGTGCGGGAAGATCACGATAACACAGTTTTGCAGTTACAGATACGTCCTGTCGACGGCTCACGATTGCCAACGACAAAGGTACTCGAAACGGTGGAAGTCACAGCAGCCGAACTGCTCTCCTACACCAACCACAGCCAATGGTACGAAATTGATTTCACGAACGTGACAGGGCTTGATCCATCCGTCGGGTATGTGTTTGTGATCCGACAACAGACAGGAACGTCGGATCATGCGGCTCGAATCCAGGTGCAATCATCTTCATCAGCCAGCGGCCACTGGATCACAACGAGCAATTCCGGATCAAGCTGGTCCAGCACGGGGGCTGGCCAAAACATTTCTCTGAAAGTCTATGGAACCTATTCCACCAATTGAAAAGGCGAGCGATCAAGAATGGCGAGCGGCCGGTGTCAACCGGCTGGTATTTAGCAGAGTGATCGCCTTCCCAATTCAGAATCAAAAACGTCAAGAGGCCGATCGCATGGTCAAACATCATTCCACGTTTCGACGGAACCGCGCGCCGCAGCATCGTCGCGGACTGAGTCTGGTCGAAGTCATTGTATCAACGGCCTTGACTGGTCTGTTGATGGTCGCCTCGTTGAAAACCGTGGGAGCTGTCATTCGCACCTGGGACGTCACCGCAGAACAGTTCGACGCCACCACGCTGGCTCAGCAGATGATGAGCGAAATTCTACAACAGGAGTTTGAAGATCCCGATGGGGGTGGTTTCGGGATTGAAACCGGTGAAGGCACAACAGTCCGCACCGACTTCGACGACTACGACGAATGGACCGCCACACCGCCGGTTGACAAGGACGGCACGGCAATTACCGGCTACACCGGTTGGACCCGTTACGTGAATGTCCAGAAAGTCGAGCCAAGCGATCCGACCAACCTGCGTAGTGACAGTTCAGCTGACAAGGGACTGCGGAAGATCACCGTGACCGTCACCGATCCCAGCAACAACCAGACAACGATGGTTGGGTTTCGCTCGGACACCGGGGCGATGGAGCAGAAACCAGACGAGGCCGCCACATTCGTGACCTGGGTGGGGTCCAAACTGCAGGTCGGTAGTAATTCGACTGAAGTTGTGGCCGGGCCCAATCTCGTCAATCACGCCTTTGATCAGTGAGCCAGCGATGAATCAGCGATCACGTCGACATCACATTTCCGGCACGCATCGCCGCAGTGGGTACCTTTACATTGCCACGCTGGCGACCACGACCATTGTGGCGGTCATCGGACTGGCTGCGATGTCGCTGGCGCGCCTGAAACTCAAGACGGCTGAGACGGGTAACCACCGTGCCGAAGCGTATCTGCTTTCGCTTTCGGGCATCGAAAACGGTATGGCCCAAGTCAATGAAAACGCATCGTGGCGTACGGCTTTTACCAATAACACCGAATACCCTTCACCCGCGTTCACGTTGGGCAATGGGACGATGACCTACAAGTTCGTCGACGACGACAGTAACCTCTCCGATGACGCAGCCGACCTCGCCACGCTGTATGGAATTGGCCGAGTCGGCGCGCGGTCTATGTGCAGATGGTGACCATTCAAGTCAATGGGAACAAAATGGAGATCGTGACGGGGAGCTGGAAACGGGTGACGGCACCGTAGACGATTTCGTTTCTCCCATTGTTCATGGTGATAGGTAATAAGTGATGCATAAATTCGTTGTGACCGAGCGGTTGTCGAAAAAACGTGGCGAGTTCCGGCGTGGATTTACGCTCCTGGAACTGGTTGTCGTCGTGAAGATCCTGGGGGTGGTCTCGGCGGTGGCGGCACCGAAAATGTTTGACACGGCCAAAGATGCCAAGGACAACACCCTGCGGCAAACGCTGCTGAGCGTGCGCGACGTGATCGAAGTCTACAAATCTCAGCACGGCAGCTATCCGGGAGAGGCGGGCACCGAAGCCGACTTCAAAGCCGACATGGCCCCTTACTTTCAAGTCTTCCCATGCAACCCTCTCAAGGCGACTCAGACGAAGACCAACGTCTACTCGGCCGGTACGCCACTTTCGTTTGTCAGTGGTTCGCCTGGGTGGCTGTACGACAACGTGACGGGCGAGTTCATTGCCAACTCGAACGGCATACATGCCGAGACGGGGTTGCGGTACGATCAACTGTGATGAGGTGATGGGCGCATACTACCCTTCTCCGCAAATAGTACGGCCTGTGGGGGAGACGACACCCTGCGGCAGGCGTCCCCCTTTTTTTCTGGTGGATGAGATCGCGCGAACTGCTGAACCGAGCTTGACTCTGGATCATCGGACCGCGACGATGGAGTCTTGAACTATAGACCGGTTGGTCTTGTCCTTTGTGGGGCTGGCAGCGGAATTTTCGAGAAATGTACCTCATGATTCGTGCCCTCTGGTTTTCGTTCGCTCTTGTAGGGCTATCTGTTGTCGACAACGCGTCGGCTGCAGATGCACCGACGGGATATCAGCCTGCGGTGAAGGTTTCGGCTGCGACGCGGTTGGACTGGGTGTTCGCCGTTGCGAACCAAAGCCCCAAGACGCCTCCGGCCAATTTACTGAAAGACTACAGCTCCAAGGCTCAAAGTTACGAGTTGTATGTTCCCAAAAGCGAGGCACCGCCGGCCGGGTGGCCGGTCGTGTTGTTTATCTCGCCGGGCAACAAGGCGGCCGGCTGGAGTCATTGGAAGTCGCTTTGTGAAAAACACGGTGTGATTTTTTCTAGTGTACACGGAGCGGGGAACAGCACTCCCATGCCGCGTCGAGTACGGATTGTGATGGACGTGTTCGACGATGTGTGTCGTCGCTACAAGACCGATGCCGATCGGACTTACCTCTCCGGATTCTCTGGGGGCGCACGCATTGCCTGTGGAATTGCATTCGCGTTCCCGGAGTATTTTGGAGGCATCGTTTCCATCTGTGCAGCCAGCGACCTGCGAAACGAATCCTGGTTACGACAGCGGGTGATCGATCGGTTAAGCGTCGCGTTGGTGACGGGTGAAGAAGATTTTAATCGGGGTGAAGTCGAGCGCTTTCGTGGCCCGATGCTGGCGGAGGTTGGTGTACGTAGTCGTGTGTGGGTCGTTCCCGAAATGGGCCACTCCATCCCGAACGCTGAAGCCTTGGAACCTGTTTTCGGCTGGCTCGAAGCGGCCGTGGATAAGAGGCAGGCACTGGCGAAGCAATATCCGGTATCGCGTATCGCTGGGAATTCGGCCCTTTCGCGTGAGGAATGGGCACAGGCATTGTTCAGCGAAGCGAAAACGCGAATGCAAAAGCCCGAAACGTTCTTCTCGGGTTTGATGCAGATGAAGGGTGTCATGGTTCGTTGGCGCGATCTGGCGATCGCTGGCGAAGCAAGAAAAATACTGACCTCCTTCGACAGGCGCAAGGAACGCCCGTGGGAAAAGGACGACCTCGCGGAACAGCGACGCTTCTTGATCGCCCGTGCCCGTGGTATTTCGGCGTATGTTCGTGGAACGTTGCCAAAGCAGTACGAAGCCCAACGCTCCGGCATGGCCCAAGCGGCGATTCAGTTGTGGTCGGTCGTGATCCGGGTCGGAAAAGACGAGAAAGCCGTGGCTGAAGGTCGTCTGCAAATCGAAACGCTGCAGAAACTCGTCAGCAAAAAAAAGAAGACCGGCACGCCTTGAAGCCGGTCCTCAATCTCGACGGCCGCGTGTTGACTGAAATTCTCAAGCATGCCCACTGAACTGCGCCAAGTTCTCACAGCCGACGGAATGTCCTTAGACGGTGCATTCACCAGGTCCGACGCGCCGGAATTGTCGAACTTGCCTGTCGACGCTTTCCTGCTTGTGCATGGGACGGGGAGTAACTTTTACGCGGCTGGCGTGTTGGAGTCGTTCGCGCGACAGGCGACCGAGACCGGACATGCCGTGTTGCGAGTCAACACGCGCGGCCACGATGGGGTCTCCTCGATTTCCGGAACGCGCGGCTCTGTTCCAGGCGGAGCCGCTTACGAAACAATTTCCGATTGCCGGCACGACTTGCATGCCTGGCTCGATGACTTGGTATCGCTGGGTTACTCCAGGATAGGACTGGTGGGACACAGCATGGGGGCGGTGAAGTCGATTCTGACAATGGCGATCCAACCGCATTCTGCCGTGCGTTGCTTGGTGGGTCTTTCGCCGCCGCGATTCCATCATGCCCAGCTGATGGCCGACTCGCGATCCGAGGCGTTTCGGGCTGACTATGCCTACGCGGTCCAACGGGTTGACGAGGGCCGCCCCGAGGAACTCATGGCGGTGCAACAACCGTTGCCGATGTTGTTGACCGCAGCGGGTTTTCTTGCGAAGTACGGGCCGCATGACGATTACGACGTGATCTCGCACTTACCGCAAGTCTCATTGCCGACGTTGATTGTTGTCGGTAGCGGGAGTGTTGAACACTCGCCCGCCTTTGTGAATTTGCCCGGGGCGGTACTCGGTATAGCGGAAACGAACGAGTGCCTTTCGCTGGAAATTGTCGAAGGGGCGAACACCGGATATTCAGGACACCTCGACGTTCCCTTTGAACGTGTGCAACGCTGGTTGTCGCGTTAGAACAACGTGCTCTCGCTCTCGTCGTCGGTTGCTTGTGACGTACCGCGACTGCGCCTGCCAGCCGATCCCGACGATTGGTCGATGGTGGCCGTCGCGTCGAAAGGCTCGGTCGCCGGATTTCCGTCGGCATCGATGCCCGTGAGGATTTCGATGTTCTGCTCGGCCTTTTCGAGGACGCTGTAGCAGGTCCGCAGGAGTGCGACGCCTGTTTCAAAGCGGCTCAACGAGTCTTCCAAGCCGAGTGAACCCTCTTCGAGTTGGCCGACGATCTGCTGCAACTCGTCGAGCGCTTCCTCGAACGGGGGAGTGTCGGGCGTTTTTGATGTTTTCTTCTTTGCCATGAATCTTTGCCATGAATCGGGGGTGAGAATTATTCGCAAGACGAAGTGGGATCGCCGAATGGCGGCGAGTTGGTGGTGACTTCGGTCACTTGGCTTGTTACGTGGCCATCGTGAAACAGAGTGCTGATTTCCGTCCCGGTTTGTAATTGGTTTGCCGAACGGATGGGCTTTTTGTCGGCAAGTGTGATCGTGTAGCCGCGGCCAAGGACGTTCAACGGGCTGAGGGCGTCGAGTGACGCGGAGAACGCCGCGAGTTGTTGTCGCGAGCGTTCGATCTGTAAGGACATCGTGCGGGGCATGCGTTCGGCCAATTCGTCGACTCGGGCAGTGCGGTCATGGACGAGTTCCAAAGGACGCGTGAAGACGGTTCGCGACGCGATGGCTTCGACTTTCATCCGTGCGCGCACGGCCTGTTCGCGCAAGGCAGATCGCATTCGACCTCCCAGTTGCGTGCAACCCGAACGTAACTCAGCACGATCCGGAACAACCAACTCGCCCGCTTCGCTGGGCGTGAGAGCACGTCGGTCGGCGACCAGGTCGGCGATGGTGACATCGATTTCATGGCCGACCGCGCTGACGACTGGTAGCGGACATTCGACAATCGCCCGTGCAACGACTTCCTCGTTGAAGGCCCACAAGTCTTCCAGACTTCCCCCGCCGCGACCGGTGATGACCACGTCGACACGGGGAATGTCAGCGACGAGACGCAAGGCGGCCGCGATTTGCTCGGCGGCCCCATCGCCTTGAACGGGCACCGGCACGACGACGATTTCCGCCGCGTTCCAACGGCGGGTGATGACTTGCAGCATATCGCGAACTGCGGCGCTGGTGGGGCTGGTCACCAAGGCAATGCGGCGGGGAAATCGCGGCAGCGGTCGTTTTCGCTCAGGAGCGAATAAGCCTTCGGCGGCCAATTTCTCTTGCAGTTGGCGAAATGCCAATTCCAGCGCACCGACTCCCTGCGGTTGCATTTGTTCGATGATGAGCTGATAGCTGCCGCGCGCCTGGTAGATTTCGATCGGGCCGGCGGCAACGACTTCCAGTCCGTCTTGTACGTCGAACTTCAAACGCGAAGCCCGGGTTTTCCACATCACAGCGCGCAACTGGGCGGAATCGTCTTTCAGCGTCAGATACAAATGTCCGGAAGCGGCACGTGTGCAGTTGGAGATCTCTCCCTGGATCCAGACGCGCGGGAAATTCGTCTCGACGAGGTCTTTGACCTGTCGGTTGATTTCGGAAACGGTGAGAACGTCTGCTTCTTGCGTCATGAGTCGGTCGAATGTTGATCAAGTATGAGGGGCGAGGGAACGCAGGAATTCGACGGCGTGCGTCACATCGGCGGTTTTCGTGTCGCCGGCTGTTCGGTCGACCGTTAGCCAACCGGTGTAATGGGCTTCGTCGAGCAACGCCAGGCACTGGGGCCAATCGACGTCCCCTTGCCCAACGGCAACCTCCACGCCGGTCACGTCGATATGCCGAAGGCCGTCTCGTACGCGGACATGCATGACCGAATTGTGAAGCGCACGGAACGCGGCGACCGGGTTGTGTGCCGCCATTGCGAACCCGGCCGGGTCGAAATCGAGCCCCAGCGGGCCTTGGGTGATGTCTTCAAGCAGGCCCGCCAATTCGGTGGGGGCGTCGCCCAAGGGAGAGATTGCCAACGTGGCCCCGACACGATTGCCATGCCGAGCCAAGTCGTCGAGCACGTCGCGTAGCAAATCGTACTCGCGCGACTCACGGTCAGTGGGAATCTTTCCGATGCGTGCGGTGACAACCTTCGCACCCAATTGGTAGGCGAAGTCGAGTGCCTGCTTTGTTGCGTCGACACGTGCCTCCAGCTCATCTTCATCGTAGAGGGAACGTCGTACCGGAAAGGTGAGCGAGGTGACCTGCAAACCCAACTCCGAGAGCTGGTGCAAAAACTGCCGCCGCCCCGTCTCGCCCAGTGCGCTGGGTCGCAATTCGTTGCGTGCATCGATTTGCAGGCCGGTCGCACCAAGGCGTGCGGCCGTTTGCACGGCTTGTTTCAGGGGTTGCGACAGAGAACTCGTCGCGATGGCAATTTGAAGTGGCGGCATAAGGGATGTTCAGTTGAGTTTCAAGGTTTTCGTGTGGGTCGTCGGTCTCGATTGTACTGAGCTGTGTGCCGTGAGCTGGAAACGCGGAGTTCGCGTGGCATCTCTTGTCTTGCCCGACGGATCAATCGCGCTGGCCGCTGTCATCACCCGAGCCGGTACGACCTGTGCAATTGATTGATCCTGTCACGGCTTCCAGATCGACTGATCTCCCGGTCGATCTTTGAATAAGAAGTCCCGCTGAACCGTTGGTGCGTCTCGATGGTACTCTCCGCAACCGCCGTCATCTACCTCGCCTGCTCCACACTTGGTGCGGATCCTGCGAAGTATGATCCATTCACCGGGGCGGCGGAAGTCCGGCGGTTCTCGTTCGAGAGCGAAGACGACCGAGATTTCGATCGAGCGCCCGATGACTGGACGCGGCGGAAGGGGCCGAGCTTTCCCAATTATATCTCGACTGGTATCGACCGTAACACGGGGAAGAATGGTCCGCAAAGCCTGCGATTCGATGTGAACGGTGGACCGGCGATCGTTTATTCCCCGCTGATTCGGATCGATGCCCTGCATTCCTATGTGTTTCAGGGGTACATGCGCACGCAACGGTTGAAGCACGATGTGGCGTTCGTGTCGGTTTCGTTTTTGAATCATAAGCGGCAACGGGTCCAACGGTTTCTTAACCGACCGGTCACTGGAACACACAAGGACTGGGTCCGTGTGCGCATCGGCCCACTTGCTCCGCGTAAGGATGTGCGGTTTGTTGTCATCGGCTGTCATCTCGCCGAAGGCAAGAAGCTCGACATCGGAGGGACCATCTGGTTCGACGACTTGTGGCTGGGAATGCTGCCTCAATTGTCTTTGGTGAGCAACTTTCACACGCATTTCGTCCAGCCGCTGGCGAAGATACGAATTACATCTGAAGTCAGCGGGTTGGATTCCGGGCACACTTATCAATTGAATATTCGGACGGTCGATAGTACCGACCAAGTGATTGGTGCAACGACCCGACCGCTTGCCGCCGACTTGGTTCCGAAGGATGCCAACATCCGTGTGGACGATCTATCGAAAAAACAACATGTCGTATGGGAACTTCCTTCTCAGAAGTACGGGTTCTATCGCGTGTTTTCCACGCTCGAACGAGATGGCGACGTCATTCTCGAAAAGCAAACGACGTTTGCCGTGATGGACCTCGTCGAACGGAAAGATCGCGGAGAATTCGGTTGGTCGGTTTCAGAAGTCAACAGTGCCCTATCGGGCCACGAACTGGCCGACGTCGCGGCTCAGGCGGGCATCAATTGGATCAAGATACCGTTATGGGAGTCGGTTTACTCTGAGGATCAACAACTTCCTGCCCGGATTTCGGAATTGTTCGAGCTGCTCACGCATCGCCACATCACGACGGTAGGGTTGCTTAACAAGCCACCGGAAGAAATGCGACGCAAGTTTGCCCGAGATTGGAGCGGCATCAGCGAGATATTTACGATGTCTCCGGCGTTTTGGGCACCATCGCTTGATCCGGTGATTGCTCGGTATTCGTCGAACGTGCGACATTGGCAGCTTGGAGGCGACCGCGACTATAGCTTCGTCGGGATGCGCGCACTTCCGGAAACGATTCAGGCGGTCAAACGGGAATTCGATCGTATCGGACGTGATCCCCGCATTGGAGTCAATTGGGATTGGAACACGCCGTTGCCGTCGCGTTCAAAACTTCCCCATTCGTTTATCGGTCTCAATCGACGTAAGACGGAGGAAGACACCAGCATCATCGAAAAGCTGAGGAAGTCAGACGCCTCTCGGATGCCACGTTGGGTACTTCTTGAACCGTTGGCGCGGTCGAAGCATTCGCTTGAAGATCGCGGTGCGGATCTTGTGTGGCGGATGGTCGACGCCAAGATCGGCGGTGCAGAAGCCATATTTGCATCCGACGTGTTCGACCCAGAGCATGGCATCCTGAATGAAAATGGATCGCCGACACCACTCTTTCTACCGTGGCGGACAACGGCGCTCGCGCTTCAGGGGGCAGAGTATCTCGGGTCGATTCGGCTGCCTGGTGGTAGCCTGAATTCGATTTTTGCGCACGAAAACGAAGTGGTGTTGGTCGTCTGGAGCCCCGAGCCGATTGAAGAGCGAATCTATCTGAGAGAGGGCGTGGTGACGATCGATGTTTGGGGGCGACAACAAGTTGTCCCAATCGAATCGGGAACAAAACGTCAAATTCTCAATGTCGGCCCGGTTCCAAAGATTTTCCGAGGATGCTCCGAGCCGGTTGCCCGCTGGCGGATGGCGGTGCATTACGAAGCCGGTCGCGCGAAAAGTACCACCGAAGGCCATACCGAAACCATTATGGGGGCGAACTATTTTCGTCAGGGAGTCAACGGTACGGCGACCCTTCACTTGCCGAGGGGCGAGTGGCAAGCTGAACCGAAAGCATGGAAAAGTTTGTCGATCGGCCCGAAGGAACAGTTCAAGCTTCACACGCTCATCAAGCTTCCTCCGAACACCACCCTCGGCAATTTCTCGACGTGGATTGAATTCGACATCGTTGCCGATCGTCCTTACAAATTTCGAGTGTATCGAGATTATCAGGTTGGCATTGGCGACGTGGCGGTCTATGTGACCGACCGGCGACTCGCAGACGGTCGCCTGGAACTCGAACAAGTGATCACGAACGATACGTCCCCTCTCGAAACACTCAACTTTTCCTGTAGCCTATTCGTTCCGGGTCGTCGTCGTCAGAAGCAGCTTGTCACGAAACTCGGCCGCGGGGAAGATCGCAAGCTGTACTATGTTCGCGACGGCTTGGCGCTGCGTGGCCAGGAATTATGGCTGCGAGCCGAACAAATCGACGGCAATCGCGTCTTAAACTTCAAGTGGACGGTCGGAAAAAATTGGGACCGCAATAATGCGAGATCCAAGGCCAAGCAGAAAGCCAACGCACCGAAGAGGCCGACCGGTACACCGAAGCCTTGACCCTGGGTTCGCAGGCTTGTGCGGTGTCAATTGTTTCGAGTCACATAACGACCGGTTGATATTCATGGTTCGCATTTCCGACATTACTCACGAACTACGACGGCTCGCACCGCTGGTGTTGTCTGAACAATGGGACAACGTAGGGCTTCTGCTCGGCGACGCCGACCGCGACACCTCGGCCGTGTTGACCTGTCTGACACTAACGCCCGACGTGGCCGAGGAGGCCATTCGGCGCAAAGTGGGATTGGTCGTTGCGCATCATCCGATTCTGTTTCGGCCGATTCAACGTCTGACCACCGAGACGATCGATGGCCGGATGCTCTTGATGTTGATTGAAGCCGGCATCGGTGTTTTTAGCCCGCACACCGCGTATGACAGCGCGCAGGACGGCATCAACCAGCAGTTGGCGGAATCGTTGAGGTTAACGAACATTGATGTCATTCGACCGGCTGTTCTCGAGAACACGACCACAGAGCAGTGCGAACCTGGCACCGAGCAGTCCGTACCTGAGACCAGCGGCGAGAAGCCGGTCGGTGGAGGTCGCTTTGGGAGTTTGCCTCGTCCGACGTCGCTGGGTGAACTTGTGGAACAGGTGAAGCTAGTGTTAGATGTCGAACGTTTGCAGTTTGTCGGAGATCCTGCGAGGAACGTGGAACGATTGGCCGTTGCGTGTGGCAGCGCGGCTGAGTTTGCCGACGACGCTTTGCGGTTGGGTTGCCAGGCCCTGTTAACCGGAGAGGCTCGCTTTCATGCTTGCCTGGAAGCCCGGGCAAGCGGCTTCGCGCTGATTCTACCGGGACATTACGCGACCGAGCGACCAGCCGTCGAACGTTTGGCCGGCATGATTGGTGACACATCTCCCGAAGTGACCGCTTGGGCAAGCGAAGCGGAATCCAATCCGCTACAATGGGCCTAGTATGGCTTGGATTCCGGTAGAAACAATTCTTTCTCGCGCGGCGCGTCTACGCTGTCCTCGTTGCGGCGAGGGAAAACTGTTTGCCCGCTGGTTTCACATGCACGAGATCTGTTCGGGCTGCAAACTGCGCTACGAGCAGGCCCCCGGTTACTTTCTCGGGTCGGCCTACCTCAATTACGGCCTGACCTCGCTGATCGTGACGATCAGTTACGTCGCATTGCACTTCGGAGCTAGCATTCCCAATCGCACGCTCACCGGACCTTTGATCGCTTTCGTGATCCTGTTTCCGCTGGCCTGCTTCCGCCACGCGCGTTCGTTCTGGATCGGCATGGATTGCTTCTTCGACCGGACGAGTTTCGAGCAGGATCCCGACGGACCGCAGCCCGACTGACCGTAGTGGGTCTCTACGCGGTCGTCGTGTCGTCGGGCAACTCGGCTCCGATTTGTTCGTCGTCGCGCTGTTTCGACAAGCGATAGAACGACATGCCGAACACCGTGGTGATGGTGGCGGGCATCGCCAGCATGAAGAGAATGCTGTACATGTACGCTCGGGGCTGCACGTCGGTCTGCTCGGACTCGTTAGCAGCAGCACACATGGGGCAAGCGGTCGCAGACTGGGCGTCGAAGGTTGTCACCAACGCGACCAAGAGAAAGAGTGCAAACCAGATGTGACGACGCATTTTCGATTTCCTCGACGTTTTGCAGAGCGTGAATTGTAGTGGATTAGTTCGGAACCGCCCAGTGGTAGAGCATGGCGTAGATCACCACGCCCGTGACCGACACGTAGAGCCAAATCGGAAACGTGATGCGGGCGATTTTGCGGTGTTGTTCCCACTGCGACTTCAAGCCACGGTAGATGGTGATGCACGCCAGAAAGGGTACGGCAGCTGCCAGGATGATGTGGGTGATCAGGATCGACAAGTAGACGATTCGCACCCCGCCGGTTCCGGGAAACGACCGTGAGCCACTGCCGGTGTAATGCTGTAATCCGAAATGGTAGGTCAGGTAACAGACCAGAAAGAGGATCGAAGTCCCGAAGGCGGTCAGCATCAGACGTTTGTGCGTTTCGGTGGCCTCTCGACGGATGCAGACGTACCCCGCGATCAACAGGGCCGTTGCCAGCCCGTTGAGTCCGGCGTTGACGGCCGGCAGCGTTTCGATCCAACCGGGCACTTCCACGTCAATTGTCTCCCGCGGCGTCACTTGCCGTCTTCTTCTTTTTCTTTGAACTGCTTGATTTCTCGCCTCGGATCTCCGCCCGTAACACTCGCCGCAGTTTCGCCATCTCCGTGTCGTTCGGCGCGTACTTGCCCTGCACGCGACCGGTGGCGTCGACATGCATGATGTTCAACGAGTGGGCCACCTCGAAACCGGGCTTACGTTCTGCTCCACGGGCCTCGTAAACGGTTTGCTCGAAACCGTAGTGAATCAGCTGATAAATCTTGTCGACGTCGCCGGTGAGGAACAGCCAGCGGTCCGGGTCGTCACGATAAACTTGCGCGTAACCTGCAAGTACGTCTTGCGTGTCGAATGTTGGGTCGACGGTGATCGTTACGAATCGCACGTCCTTGTCGTCTTCCATCGACTCGGCCAGTTGGTGCATCTTCAACGACACGTTGGAACAAGGCCCGGCACAACGGGTGAAGATGAAGCAGACCACCCACGGTTTGCCCAGCAGATCCTTCTTCGAGACCGCCTTGCCACGCGTATCGACCAACTCGAAATCGGGCAATCCTTTTGGTCCCCAACCCGAAGGCTGTTTCCCTCCCTTTGTGTTTTTCGGTTCGTCGTCATCCGTTTTCGATGTTCCGTCGTCGGCATCGTCCAGGACGACTGCCTCTCCACGTCCGCTTTGAACTTCGGTCGGACGGTCGCGTTGATAGTATCTCCACGCAGCTGCTGTGCCGACCAAACCGACAAACGCCCACAAACAAAGGCCCACCATGCCGTAGGGGCTTCGGCGTTGTGGCGTACGGTCGTTATTACTGTCGGCTGTCATCGTTTCATTCTCAGATCGACTACTTAGCGGGCATCTTTCGAGGAGCGTCGCCCGGTCACCCAGACCGCCAGTCCAATACACACGCCGCAAAATAAACAGGTCACCGCCACCGAAAGTCCCAGCGAAGGTAAGCCATCGCCCGGCTCGAAGACCGTTCCCAGGTACATCACGCGGCGTAACCCGGCCACGCCGTATGTGAGTGGGTTCGCTTTAATGACTATCGACAGCCAGCCCCGTTCGCCGTCGGGAAAAAACGCCCCGGACAGCAGCCACATCGGCATGAGAAACAGGCTCATGACCGCGTGGAACCCTTGGGTGGAATCGAGCGGCCAGGCGATCACGTAGCCCAGTGCCGTGAGCGTAAAGGCGAGTAACGTCAGCCAGGCCACGCCAGCCGCTGCGCCCCCCAGCGTGAGCGACCAATCCATCGGCGGTGCCAGCCCCACGACCGCCAGTAATGGTCCGATGAGCAAGAACAGTCCGGCCTGGATGACGGCCAGCAACGTGCCACCGCACAGCTTGCCCAGCACGATCGACAACCGTGGGATCGGCGCGACGAGTACACCTTGCAGAAATCCTTCACGACGATCTTCAATGATTGAAATCGTGGAAAAGATGGCCGTAAACATCACGATCAGCACCGCGACCCCCGGAAAAAAATACTCCTGATAGGACATACTTCCTGAGGCCCAGACCGGCGGGTGAAAAGATCCGTGTAACCCGGCTCCGAACAGAATCCAAAACAGCATCGGCTGACCCAACGCGCCAATCAGACGTGTTCGCTGGCGGAAGAAGCGTACCAATTCCCTCGCCGTTAATGTCCAGACGGGAAGTAGAAACGCAATTCGTGATCGGCTTTCGATCGTCAACCGACACTCCTTCACTCAGGCTTCGTGATTGGCATTTGGTTCATCATCCCAGAAACGGTGTCCCGTGCGCGTGATGAATACGTCTTCCAATGTCGGCTTGCCCAAAGAGACCGAGTCGATGTCGTTGGGGAAGGCGGCGACCAGGTCGCGCAATAATTCATGGCCGGCCTCTTGTTCGATACGCAAACTATCGCCCAGACGTTGGGGCTTCACATCGAAGCGTTCTTCGATGCGGGCCGCCAAGTCGTCGGCTTGTTCGGTTTGAATTGTGAGGCAGTCGCCGCCGACAGAGGCTCGTAATTCGTCAGGCGTTCCCGAGGCGACCAGTCGGCCACGATCCAGAATTCCCAAGCGGTCGCAATGCTCGGCTTCTTCCATGAGGTGCGTTGTGACGAGCGTTGTCACGCCCGATTCGTCGCGGAGTTGCGAGAGGTAACGCCACACATCGTGTCGCGCACCGGGATCCAGGCCTGTACTTGGTTCGTCGAGCAAAAGGAGTCGTGGATTGTGCAATAACCCCTTAGCGATTTCGACGCGCCGCTTTAACCCGCCGGAAAGTGACTCGGCACGATCACTGCGACGGTCGGCTAGCCCGAGACGTGCGAGCAGCTCGTCGATGCGCTCGCGCATCGGCTTGCCGCATAGCCCGTACAAATGCGCCTGATGCTTAAGGTTTTCAAAGACGGTGAGTTTCGGGTCGAGGCTGGGCGACTGGAATGTGACACCGATCATGCGGCGAACGATGTCGGGGTGGTGCGCCACGTCACAATCGAAGAGACGCACGTGGCCGTCTTGAATCGGCAGGAGGGTGCTCAGGATGCGAAAGAGAGTGGTTTTGCCCCCACCGTTGGGGCCGAGCAAACCGAAGATTTCGCCCTGTTCGACTGCGAAGTTGACGCCGTCGAGGGCGGCTTGGTTTCCATACCGATGAGTCAATCCTTCGACGCAAACCGCCGGAGGAGACATCAGTCGTCCTGCCCTTCCTCATCAGCGGTTTCGTCACCGTGATGAGCGCCGGCGACAACGCCGGCTTTGTTTTGAGGGACATCCAACACGTAGTAATGGATGCCGATATCGGGAAGCAGTGCGAGTGGCAGCCCGATGCCGAGAATTGTCGTGGGGAGTAGGATCACGTACTT
>Ga0115002_10005175_pt1 | contig 15472 bp, 16 predicted proteins | sample ArcticOcean_MG_C_8_FD_89576 | JGI IMG/M metagenome (GOLD analysis project Ga0115002, IMG submission 89576) | Marine microbial communities from western Arctic Ocean - ArcticOcean_MG_CB11_86 | ecosystem: Environmental > Aquatic > Marine > Oceanic | place: Arctic Ocean: Canada Basin | collected... | reverse complement strand
GAGAACGTGCTTCTCCTTCTTCAATTTCTGCTAACGTCTCTGATGCCAAGTCAGCAGGAAGAGCTCTTAGTAATTTTACTCCTGTTTCACGATCTAAAGCTTCAATAACATCTGCCACATCGGATGGATGAAGGTCTTCCAGAATGGATTCCAGCTCAACCAGATCATTGGCTTCTACCAATCTAGCAAGGCGTACTTTCATTGAAGTGGAGCTTGTTTTTGGTGTAGATTTAATCTGTTCCATGAGCCCCCTCCCCCATCAAAACTAGAAAGAACATGTTTCCCCAATGAATTCTTTCACCAGATTTTCTTGAAGCAGAAACATCTCACTTCTATATCGGTCATTTGTGTCTGGGTGCTCGTGCCCCAGCACATGTAGAGTACCATGAATAATCAAACGGACAAGTTCCACTTCAATGGGGATTTCTCTTTCTAAAGCTTCTGCCATGGCTTGCTGATAGCCTACATAGATATCGCCAACAATCGCTTCGTCGAGGCTATAAAGAGAGAAAGCTATCACATCGGTAGGAGCGTTTACACTCAGGTAAGATAAATTTAATTTTTGTATTTCATCATCCCCGAGTATAGCTACTGAGATTTCCCCATCTCTAATACCCGCTTTACAGCACACAAAGACAACGGCTTTGATTAAAAGCTCTTCCAACTCTGTTCCAAGCTCTGTTGCAGATAGTTGAACCTTCAAATTCCCTCAAAATCCTTTTTAATATCTTGTAATTCTATCTGTTCTATATTTCGATCTCGGTTTTCTGTCGATGCCGATGGCACAGGTTGCTTGGGCGCATTAGTGAGGTGTTTACTACTGGGATACTCTATCCGCTTGTGGTAAATGCTGGCTAAAGATTTAGCGAAAACCCTCTTCAGAATAGTTATTTCCGACAAGGTCAAGGGGCATCCATCCAATTGTCCAGTTTCCTGTTTTCCTTTAATTATTTCGTCTACAAGATTTTTTAAACGTTCCGGAGTTGGCTCCTGTAAAACACGAGTGGCCGACTCAATCGAATCAGCCATCATAGCAATAGCAGTTTCTTTGGACTCCGGATTAGGTCCAGGATAACTGAAATCTTCTCTCCTCAGTTTTCCTTCGCCCATCTGTTCTTTAGCTTGGGCGTAAAAAATAGAAATCAACTGAGTACCATGATGCTGTGAGATGAAGTCCTGTATGATATCTGGCAAATTCGATTCTTGAGCCAGATTAATCCCTTCAGTGACATGTTCTCTGACAATTCCTGCAGACAATCTTGGCTCCAACGAGTCGTGTGGATTTCGCCCTTCTGGTTGGTTTTCTATAAAATATTGAGGCTTAAGAACTTTACCCACGTCATGATAGTACATCCCTATTCTGACCAGAAGCCCATGCGCTCCTATGGCATTTGCAGCCCGTTCTCCAAGGTTTGCAGCGTTGATTGAATGTGCATAAGTTCCTGGAGCTTCCAGCGAAAGACGCCTTAGAAGAGGCCGATTCGGATCTGCCCACTCTAGCAACGTCTGATCAGTGGTGATTCCCGTGAACCATTCGAACATAGTGACACAGCCCATGGCTATAATGGCGCTGAGGAATGCATTAAGAGTAGTCCACATAGTGGAAGTCATAAATTTTCCCAGAGTCTCTTGCTCCAAGAAAGTCAGCGCTAATAGCACAATAGCATATCCAAAAGAGATCACTGCTGCAAAAACCAAAGTCTGCGCTCTGCGTCGAACAACGCGTACACTCATAGCCGCAGCACCCGCACCGACCATCGTCAGGAAAAGTACTTGCGAGGAAGCATAAAAAGGGGATTGAGCGACAGTCAGGAAAGTCATAACAAATCCTAATAGTAATGCAAACCTCGAATCCCAGAGCACTGCGACAGGAAGGATCACGAAAGTTATCGGCAATAGCTCTCTGGGTAATTCATAAGCACCTATAACCCTGGCAATCACAAAATAAATCAGAATCAAACCAGCCAACAATAATAATGAACGCATAGATGCATAAATGGCCGGTCGAGTAAAATACAACCATGCACTAAAGATCCCGATTATTGTCAAACTCATGAGAAAAGCTCCTAAGATCAGGAGTATCTGCAACCCTGGCCTTTCTAGTCTCTCCATTCGTCTGAGTTCATTCTCATATGCCTCTAATCGCTCCAAACTTTCCGATGTAATGGGTTCGTTCGCGCGGACAATCGCTTCTTGTTCAACAACGCTACCTTTGATCTGAGGAACAGCTTGGCGAGCTTGTTCTCTATCCGCTTCAGTAACTAAGGGATCGAAGACTAAGGAATACATGGTGTGCCTTATCATCACTAATCTGAGAAATTCTCTCAGCTCTGAACTTTCCTCAGTTATTTTATCAGCCACTTGCGAATGGAAATCCCCTCCTATAAGGATCCCGTTGCTAGAAATTGAGCGGCGATCTTGAATACCAGGATCTTGCACTAGAACCCTGTCAGCGTTCAGTTCTCTCGCCTGACCAACGTCCACTATGCCTTGTGTAGCATATTCTCGCGCGCCCATTATCGCATTTGTTCGCAATAGCTCTCGGATCCCGGCATCCAAGATCAAAGAGGCTTGTTCGATACTAGCATTTAGTGATTTTTCCAGAAGGAAATTCCTTATGACACTCGCGTCCTCACCATTAGCTAATGAGTCCAACTGATCAAAAAATTGGTCCAAGCGAAAAGTCATTGTGTCAGCAGCTTGGGGACGATAGTTGAACGTCGGAGGAACGCCAGCTGCTGCATCACTCCTGTCTCGCTGAAGTTGTGATGGAGACTTGGGAACCGTGAAAGAGACTTCTGCGATCACAGGGTCGGAAAGTACTAATCCTTCGAAGTATAGTCCAACAGTTGGAGGCCCTTTGGGAGGGAAGAGAATTATTATAAATCCCACTAGTGCCAAGACCAATAGGACCCTTAGCCCATGAAATCCCATTCCATGTGATGGAGTCAGAATAGAATCTCTGTCAGAGTTTTCTCTGCGGTTAATAAAAGGTTGGCTCATTGTGATTTTGTCGTTGGTCTCGAGTCAAATTTTCCATAAGCACCTATGATATCTTTCACCAGCCGATGCCTTATGACATCGGTTTCATCCAGATAAACAAACTCTATCCCATCTATATGTCGGAGTACACTTTCTATTTCAATTAAGCCAGACTGTTCCTGGTTAGGCAAGTCGATCTGGGTTTTATCCCCTGTGATAACTACTTGTGAGTTTAAACCTAGCCGCGTAAGAAACATCTTCATTTGAGCTCTTGTAGAGTTTTGCGCCTCGTCGAGTATTACGAAAGCATCGGACAAGGTCCTTCCGCGCATATATGCAAGTGGAGCAATCTCGATGACTCGGTCCTGGAGTGCCTTACGAACTCTTTCAGAGGGCATCATATCCTCTAAAGCATCGTAGAGTGGTCTAAGATAAGGGTCCACTTTCTCTTGCAGGTCACCCGGCAGAAAGCCAAGGCTCTCACCTGCTTCGACAGCTGGGCGAGCCAAAACAATTCGGCGAACTCGCTTCTTATACAAACTATCTATCGCCATAGCAACGGCGAGGTACGTTTTTCCAGTTCCAGCAGGCCCTATACCCACAACGACGTCAGCACTGATTATAGACCTTAAATACTTTGCCTGACCCTTAGATTTGGGCCTTACGATCTTTTTTGACCCTGGCAGTGCTATCCTCAACTCGTTTTCAATCGAATTAATTGGATCGCTTTCATTTGTCGATAACTCTTGAATCAAACGCGGAATATCTTCAGAGCTAAAGGACTTCCTGAGGCGAGAGAGTTCTATAAGATGTTCCAGAAGTGGAATCGCATCCTCCACCTCACTTAGTTTCCCTGACACAACAACCTGATCGCCTCTCAGAGTAAGTTTGACCTTGAACAAGCTGGATATCCTGTGCAAGTTCGAATCATTAACACCGGTAAAAAGTAAAGGGTCTATCCCTTCAGCATCTAGTTTGTGCTTCACAGACTCACCAATCACGGACGTTGTCACCTAGTTTTACTCCATCTTTTGCGATTTAGAAATCTCACTGGACCGGAGCAATCCTAACTCTGAAAGATCTTTATCTTGCAGAGTTATCGGACAGCCCTCTAGCAGCCCTCTAGCAGCTGTAGTTTTGGGAAATGCTATCACGTCCCGCAGACTAGTCGCATTCACAAATTCAGCCACTATACGGTCAACCCCCATAGCGATACCTCCATGTGGAGGAGTTCCTGAGGCAAGAGATTTGAGAAGAAAACCGAACTTTGAATCGATTTCCTGATCACTCAAGCCAAGTACGCGGAAGATAGTTCTCTGCACATTAGGGTCATGATTTCGAATACTCCCCGACCCGAACTCTACACCGTTATAAACTAAATCATAAGCCATCCCTCTGACTAATCCCGGATTTTCTTCCATCAGAGCAGCATCCCGCTCGATCGGCATGACGAACGGGTGGTGGTTAGCCACAAAATCTCCGTTCGATTGGACACCAAAAATCGGAAAATCAATAACCCAAAGCCAAGCATGAGATTTTTCTTTCCTGATTTCTAATTTGCGGACAACGGATGCTCGCAAGATCGAAAGAGCCACTGAAGTAACCGTATCTGAGCCTGCAGCTACCAAGGCCAGATCTCCTGGCTCCATTCCCATAGCGGCATATGAATGATCCTCCATGTAACCCGAGAGCGGGCCTGAACCTCCTTTGTCAGTTCTTTTGACCCAAAGGAAACCTTTGGATCCTCCTTCTTTTACCTCCTGTTGTAGCTGGTCTAACTGTTTCCTGGATAGTCGAGACCCATCTTTTATTAATAATCCTCGAATCCTGCCTCCTTCCCCTACGGCGGACATCAAAATATTAAACCCGCAATCCCCTAGTATGGAAGTCCAGTCTTCAATTTCAAGAGAATACCTTAGATCTGGACGATCACTACCAAAACGTTCCATGGCATCGGCAAAAGTGATGACATCAAAAGGGGCTTGTGTTTCAACGTCAGGGAAGTGCCTACTTAATGCCACCATGAGGCCTTCTACCCACTTCATTATGTCCCCTGGAGCTACAAAAGAAGCTTCTATATCAATTTGGGTGAACTCAGGTTGTCGATCCGCCCTCAAATCTTCATCCCTAAAGCATCGAGCAATCTGAAAATACCGATCAAAACCAGCGGACATACAAAGCTGTTTATAGATTTGAGGGCTTTGAGGTAGAGCATAAAACTCACCGTTGTGGATCCGACTAGGAACCAAGTAATCTCGGGCTCCCTCTGGAGTGGGCTTGGTTAAAATAGGGGTCTCTATTTCTATGAAACCTAAAGCATCCATATAATTCCTACACTCAAGAGCCAACCTATGACGAAGATATAAGTTGCTTTGTAATTCCTCTCGCCTGAGATCTAGCACCCTGTGTTGTAGGCGAAGTTCTTCAGATGGCAATTCGTCCTGAGAACTGTGATACACAGGTATAGCAGGAGTTTCCGCTTTGGCTAACCTTTCCAGCCTTACAGCTTTTATCTCAATTTCTCCCGTTGCCATATCCACATTCTTCATGTCATGAGGGCGTAATGATACACAGCCTTCCACTGACACTACATCTTCTGCTCCTAACTTGTGAGCAAGCTGAACTGATTTTTCCTCTGCCCATTCGAGCCCAACCGAAACCTGTAACAAACCACTTCTATCTCTAATATCGAGAAAAACCATGCTACCAAGGTCCCTTCGGCGATGGACCCATCCCACTAGCTTGTGGCTTTGTCCCTCATCTTGAGCAGACAAGCTCCCTACCATTTGAGTACGGAAACTAGTCTTTTCTATTTCGATTCTCTTTAAACCTCTCATTCCACCAACTTGTTCAGTCATCTTTAAAGCCTTTATCCACTATCACGGACCTAGAAAACCATTTTCCAAAAAAATAAAAACCAATTATTAAACCAGTGACATCCGCAAATCCATCTCCCCAGCTCTGAAAACGTCCAGGCACAAAACTTTGATGCCATTCATCAAGATAACCATAAGTCGCACCCACGAGGATTAGTATGGATCCTGGAATCTTCGAACCAGTCCTCCATCTACTCCAAGCAAAAGATGCGCCCAAGACGGAATAAAGGATCACATGGACTAGTTTATCAAGCCCGACAAACGACAGACCCGTCCGAATTTCTAGTCCACTCAGGAAAAAAAGGAAGCCCATCCATAAAACGGGAGGTGCCCAATCAAGCAATCTATAGGCAATCGCTATAATCATTGGGGATACATGTATGTCAAAGTTACTCGACTAGAGAGAGAAATCTTCCCCATCGGATCTCTCTGATCCAGGGAAAAGGCCGAAAAGAATCCCGGTTATAAGAGAAATAGAGAACAGATGCCCTTCCCTCAAATCGCCATCTCTCCAAAAGGCCCCAATATCGAGAATCTAAGCTAGAATGTCTATTGTCACCTAGCATGAAATAACGACCCGAAGGAATAACCAGAGGTCCCCAGTTGTCCCGAGTTGGCCTGTAGGACACCTTCTCTACTGAGTCAATCAGGTGGTCCAATTGCCAAGACATCCATGGATGAGTGTCGTCAGTATCCGGGTCTACATGCTTTACATATCCTTCATTCTGCAGTTGGCCGTTTATAGTAAGAACACCTCCTTCCATAGAAATCGTATCTCCAGGCATCCCTATCAAGCGTTTCACCAACTTCAAGTCTGGTTCGTGAGGAGGATCGAAGACTAAAACATCTCCTCTTGAAATAGACGAGTAACCAGGTATCCGTATCTGCGTTCCTGGGATCCTCGTACCCACGGCAGCTCTATTAGCTACTAAGAAATCTCCTACCAAGAGAGTTTGTTCCATAGATCCAGAGGTGATCACAAAAGTCTGCAGAATGAAAATTCTAATAAAAAAGAAGAGCACTCCAGCAACCATCAGTGACTGCGTCCACTCCTTAATTACATTTGGAGGAACCTCGTGATTTTCATCTGAAGAGCTAGCGCGCGAATTAGAATGGCTACTAGAGCGATCCTGCTTTCTTCTTTTAGATTTTCCCATATGCTCCTCTGGAAGGACCGACGGTCAACGTAGGTACTTTCTTATATTCCACCAAGGAAGTCGTGTGGCATCCCTATTAGCACTCTTTTTCTGTGGATTAAGTTCCCAGCTCTTTCCGAGGATTACAGTAACATCCAGATAGGGGTCTGTATCCATTCTGTCCTCACTTACTTTAGTTCCTAGTGCATCAGCTACAGCGTCGGCTAAATCGCGGCGTCCTGAGCGATCCAATACGATAGTACTGTCTTGACCAAAGTTGGGAGCATTCCCAAAATCAACTACATCAAAGCCCAATTCTCTTAGATAATCTGTGACCGTGGACGCCATCCCCGAAACACCTCCACCGTTCAGGACTTCTACTTTTACTCGTCCCAAAGTGGGATTAGGGAGATTTTGGATGGCTGTAGTTTCTATAGGAATTTCATCCACTAATTCCCATTGATCCACCATTGATCCCAAAAAAATACCTACTACCAATATCATTACAAAAAGTAACAGACTCCTAAGTTTTTCAGACATGCTCTAATCCACCCCTCTCTTGCTCCTAAAAGTTCCTCTAAACTACTAGATCGATCGAACTGATCTAGCCCCCAGAGTCGATAGCGGCTCGAAGAGATTTCAAGAAAACGCTCGCGCCTTTGATTCCTTCTTCATTGAGAGTTTGCACAAGGGCACTGCCTACAACCACACCATCTGCAACTTTCCCCACTACAGCAGCTTGCTCAGGAGTTGAAATGCCAAACCCAACTGCCACCGGAATCCTTGAAGCTTTCTGAACAGTTTCTATTTCCTTTCCTAATTCTTCCCTCAGCAGCTCGCGAGCTCCCGTTACTCCTGTGCGAGAAATGTAGTAAAGGAAACCTTGTCCATTTTCAGAAATCCGTGAAATGCGTCCGTAATCAGTGGTGGGCGCAACCAGTCGGATGAAGTCTATATCTGAGTCCAAAATTCTGTTTTCGATCGACGGATCGGAACCTTCGGGAACATCTGTCAGAAGAATGCCTGCCGCTCCTGCCTCTTTAATTGCTACCAGAAAATTCTCTAGCCCATACTGTAAGATCGGATTCAAATAACTAAATAAAATCACTGGTACTTCCGAATCGGCCTTAAAATCACTTAAAATTCTCAGTACTTTTTCAACGGTCACACCGTTTTCCAACGCCAACTGACTAGATTTTTGAATGGTGGGTCCATCCGCCAGAGGGTCACTAAAGGGAATGCCAAGTTCTATGATATCTCCACCGGATGTCTCTAAGGCTCCTAAAATATCCAGACTTTCTTCCAGGGATGGCGCGCCACAAGTCACATAAGGAATGAGTGCGGATCGACCTTCGATCTTTTTCCGAGCAAAACACTCTGATATAGCAGTCACAGACAAACGCTCTGCACAGATACTCTCACCCTCTCAGAGATCTCTAACATCACACTACTCCCTTTCCAACCGTGAGACCTGAGTCACGTCTTTATCACCTCGGCCACTCAAGCACACTAACAGTGATCCAACTTCTTTGTACGCAGAAGCAACCTTAGCCAAATGGGCTATCGCGTGAGCGCTCTCTAGAGCTGGAATGATTCCTTCATGTTGAGCAAGATCATGAAAACCTTTTAATGCCTCCTCATTTGTAACGGAAACATATTGAGCTCTTCCCGAATCTTTTAAGTACGAATGTTCAGGACCTACCCCAGGGTAGTCTAGCCCTGCTGAAATAGAGTGGGCTGGAGAAATTTGTCCATCATCGTCCTGTAAGAGGTAACTCATCGACCCGTGCAGTACCCCCGGGCGACCTGCTGTGAGTGTAGCGGAATGTTTGCCAGAGCTAATACCTTCTCCTCCAGCTTCAATCCCTATCAATTCTACTCCAACATCATCTCGAAAAGCTTGGAATATACCCATTGCGTTTGAACCACCCCCTACACAAGCCAATACAGCAGCTGGCAACCTGCCACTAGCTTCAAGAATTTGTTTGCGAGCCTCCATCCCAATAATAGTCTGAAAATCACGAACTATTCTAGGAAATGGATCCGGGCCAACTACTGAACCAATGATATAGTGACTTGTATCAACGTTGGTTACCCAATCTCTGATAGCTTCATTCGTAGCATCTTTGAGGGTCTTGGTTCCCGAATTAACTGGTATCACTTCGGCACCCAAAAGTTTCATGCGATAGACGTTAAGTGCCTGCCTCTCTATATCCAATTCACCCATATAAACAACGCAGTCCAGATTGAATAAGGCACAAGCAGTAGCTGTTGCCACCCCATGCTGACCAGCACCTGTTTCAGCTATAATCCGACCTTTGCCCATGCGTCGTGCCAACAGTGCCTGACCTAAAGTATTATTTATCTTATGAGCACCAGTATGATTCAAGTCTTCACGCTTCAGGTAGATCGGTCCAGCCCCAAAACATTCCTCCAATCGCTCTGCTCTATACAACGGCGAAGGCCTGCCAACATAATCTCTATAAAGTATGTCAAGTTGCTCTTGGAAGCCTGAATCGTTTCTTATTTCCTTATATGCTGACTCAAGTTCGTCCAAAGCCGAAATCAATGTCTCTGGTACGTACCGTCCTCCAAATGGCCCAAAACGCTGGTCTTCTTGCCCGAGTAAATCGGAATTTTTTTTCATTATTCACTACATCCAATATGACCAATGTTTGATGATCTAGCATTCTGAATAAACGACTCCATCAATCCCAAATCTTTCCTCCCAAGGTCAAGCTCGATTCCAGAGCTGACATCCACCGTGTCGGGCTGGAGGCATTTAACTGCATAATTAACATTATCAGGGTTCAGGCCACCCGCCACGACTAGTTCCAAATTTCCAGAGAAGTCATCTCTAAGATTTCCAATTTCCTCCCAGGAAAATTTAGTTCCAGTACCTCCCGGAAAATCGGGGTTCCAACTATCCAGTACAATTCCATCCACAATTGGTTCCCATTGATCAAGCGCAGTCAGGACCTCTGTTCTGCCCTTTACTGCGACAGCTTTCCACAGAGCCCAATCACCTCTCATTCTCAATTCTTTAGCATAAATAAGAGTTTCTTCTCCGTGCATCTGTATAACAGAAGCTTTAACGGAGGCAGCTAAATGCTCAGCTGTTTCTATTTTTTCATTCACTAATACAGACACTAGTCGCATCCCTATCCCTACTGAGGAAGCGATCTCTTCTCCTGTAGCCAAAGAAACACTTCTTCCAAATCCCTGTGACAAAACTATTCCACCGTAGTTGGCACCCGTATCTTCAGCTCGAATAGCATCATTGGTGTTCGTCAAGCCACAGATTTTAACTTTGAGATTACTCAAGCACTCTGCTCCGCTTATTTTGCCCTGATAAATCCTGCACCGCCTCTCCTGGATTGTCCTGTCGCAATAGGGATTCTCCAACAAGCACTGCATCAACCCCTGCTTGACCTAACATATAAACATCTTTCCTGGTATGAATCCCACTCTCTGAAACGAGGGTCATTCCAAGCGGAACTCTATTTATTAGAGAAAAAGTTGTTTCCAGACTCGTATTAAACGTCTTCAAATTTCTGTTGTTAATTCCAAGAAGCTTTGCTCCCGTCCGCACACCTCTGTCCAATTCTGTAGCGTCATGTACTTCAATCAAAGCTGTCATTCCAAGGCCTTCGGCCACTTCCCTATAGTCACGAATCTGCTGATCGTCCAACACACTGACAATTAAAAGTAGAGCGTCCGCTCCAGCTACGGACGACTCGTATATCTGACTCTCATCTATAATAAAATCCTTCCTCAGAATAGGCAGTTGGACAGACCTTCTAACTTTCCTTAGGTCATCCATAGATCCTCCAAAATAATCCCTATCAGTCAAGATACTGAGAGCAGTGGCGCCAGATGATTCGTAATTCACAGCCAGTTCGACAGGATCCAAATCCGGACGAATCGATCCAGCACCAGGCGATTTTCTTTTTATTTCAGCGATTATTCCGACTGATTCGCCAAAGGTTAAGTTGCCAAGAAAATCCTTAGGTGGAGCAACTCGATCACTTGCGGATTTCAATTCTTTGAACCGAGATCTCAGTGTTTTTACCTCTTGAGATTTAGTTTCAATAATTCGGTCCAGTATTGTCATCAATTTTTCCAGCCTTGCACTCTAAGAGGATTCCAGATATTGTTATTTTCGGTTCTTGTTCGGTTTCTTGTCCTACAGAGGTCACCCAAGATGCCCCTGACAAAAAGACAAAAAGAGATCCTCAGTCATATTCAACGTTTTATCGATAAGAATGGATATGCACCTAGCTTTGAAGAGATAGCTAAAGCGTTCGGCTATTCTTCGTTAGCGACTGTCCACGAACATATAAGTAACTTGGAGCGTAAGGGCTATATCCGGAAGGCCTATAATGAGAGTCGGTCTATTGAACTGATTCAAAAAAAAGAAACCCCGGGTGCGGTGGAGATCCCTCTTCTCGGCTTAGTTCCTGCAGGAATCCCCACAGAGGCTATTGAGCAAAAAGAGACGATAACGGTGCCTCATTATATGGTAAGGAGTGAGACGAAAACATTTGCACTAAAGGTGGAAGGACAGTCCATGATCGAAGAACAAATTCTGGACGGGGATTATGTCGTAGTGAATGCCCAAAGTACTTCCCATGACGGACAAACGGTAATAGCACTGATAGATGGAGACTCTGCAACTGTGAAGAAGTTTTACAGAGAAAAAGACGGCAAAATCAGGCTCCAACCTGCAAATCCAGCCATGGAACCGATAATCGAAGAGGCCGAGAATGTACAGATACAAGGGATCGTAGTAGGGGTCATTAGAAATTATTCATAAACCAAACTGACAACTACTCGGACGCCTGCCTTAAACGATCCAATACCCACAGAGCCCTGCCGTTCTCTAAGGCTCTATCGGCTACCTTGACTCCGATCTCCATACTTTCCGTGACCCCGGAAACATAAAGGGCGGCTCCTGCATTCATCACAACAGCATTTCGAGCCCCACCTTTTTCTTGGTTTCTCAGAACACGAAGCACTACCTCTGCATTCTGCTTAGGTTCACCACCCTTGAGTTCTTCAGGCGTACAGGTTTCCATACCGAAATCCTTAGGTGAAACCACATACTCTGCTATCCCGCCGCCCGACAGTTCCGCCACCAAAGTAGACCCCAGAGGACTCAGTTCATCTACACCAGGCTCTCCGTACACCACCATTGCTCGATCATGGCCCAGTTCTTTGAGCGTTTCGACTATGGGTACCACCAAATTTCGGTCCGACACTCCAACCAATTGTCTTTGAACAGAAGCGGGATTGGTCAGAGGACCCAAAATATTCATCACCGTGGAAAACCCCAACTCCTTCCTGACAGGCCCCACGTACTTCATGGCTGGGTGAAGCAAGGGAGCAAACATAAAAACAATTCCAACTTCTTCTAAAACCTCAGACATCTTCGAAGGACTCAGATCGATTTTTACACCTAGAGCTTCTAGAACATCGGCACTTCCGCTTTTTGATGTAAAGGAGCGATTTCCATGTTTGGCTATACGAGCACCCCCGGCACAGGCTACCAGCGCTGCAGCTGTTGAAATATTGAAAGTTGTGATCTCGCCTCCACCCGTTCCGCAGGTATCTATCAAAACCTCTTCACCCTTTGGCACAACGGGGATCATAGCCTTTCGGAGAGCTCGAACTCCTCCAGCAATTTCCGCTGGTATTACACCTTTAACTTTTAGGGCAACTAAGAAAGCTGCCATTTGAGTTGGTAAGGCTGTGCCGTTCATGAAAGTATCAAAGACCTGTTCTGATTGATTAGCAGTCAAGTGGTTACCTTCCGCTACTAAGCCGATTAAGTCACGAAGATTATTGAGATCCTGAGGCAAATCAGTTTTCTGACTCATCCAAAACTCCTTCGATATCTTATGATTTAGCCCAACTCTACATTCTAAGCACGACCCATATAATTCAACCTCTTCTCTCCTGCTTGACAACGCTTGTTCCCTTCCTACCTTCGAATCGTGAAACATATGAATAAATATAGTCTTAAGCTGACCCTCCAATATGATGGTGCAGCATTTCATGGTTGGCAGATACAACCAGTAGGAAGAACCGTTCAGGGAGAGCTGGAGGCTACCTTGTTTAATCTTACTGGTAAGGTATGCCCAGTGATAGGTTCAGGTAGAACGGACAAGGGAGTCCACGCCACTGGCCAAGTAGCAACTGTTGCCATAGAGCCTACCTGGACTGCTGGTAAACTTCGACGTGCACTTAATGCGCTCCTTCCAGAAGACATTTGGATAAAAAATAGTTCCATAATTCATCCTGAGTTTCATCCACGTTATGACGCCGTCTCAAGAACTTATTTATACAATCTTGGTCTTGTGGAACAATCCAAATCCCCCTTTAATTACAGGTGGTGCTGGCCTCTTAAAGGTGAACTGAATGAATCCCTGCTGCACGAAGCAACAGCTCTTATACTCGGCGAGCATTCGTTCAGATCATTCGCAAAGTCTGGACAACCTGAAAGAGGGTATACCTGCTCTATCCAAGAAGCCCTGTGGTGTCCTTGGAGAGACTTGGGTCTATCGCTACACATCACCGGCAACAGATTTCTTCATCATATGGTTCGTTACCTAGTGGGTACCATAACTTCCATAGCTCTGGGGAAAAGACCTATGGGAGATCTGAAAGTGTTACTAGACGAACCTGATACATCTTTAGTAACATCGCCTCCAGCACCGCCCACTGGTCTATTCTTAACTCGGGTAGCCTATCCCAAATACTCTTAGCTATATTGACCTCCTACTAATCGTTAACATTCAACCCTAGAATTGACCTATGAGAATTTTCTTAGATACAGCAGACCCGACAGAGATCCGCAGAGCCGCTGACGCAGGCTTGATCGACGGAGTCACCACAAACCCATCTTTATTAGCTCAGGTTGCCAAAGATAGAGAACCTTCTGAGATATTTGCTGAAATTTGTCAAATGGTCGAAGGACCAGTAAGCGCAGAAGTCGTTGCACTGGACGCTGCCGGAATGATCGAACAAGGGGAAAAATTGCACCAAATCGCAGACAACATCGTAATCAAAGTCCCATTGACTGAAGAGGGTCTAGTAGCCTGTAGAGCTCTTACAAAATCAGGCATTCCAGTCAACGTGACATTGTGTTTTTCTCCGACTCAAGCACACTTGGCTGCAAAAGCAGGTGCTGCTTTCATCTCACCTTTCATCGGTAGAATTGATGATATATCCGGAGATGGAATGGAACTAATAGCACAAATCCGCCAGATCTATGACAACTATAGTATCGAAACTGAGATCCTGGCAGCGTCCATCCGACACCCTCAACATATGCTCCAGTCACTCATGATAGGAGCGGACTGCGCTACCATACCGTCAAAGGTTCTTTATCAGTTGCTACGACACCCATTAACCGACAAAGGCCTCGAAGGTTTTATGAATGATTGGAAATCATTGGGAAGAGATCTTTAGTCCTAAAAAGGACGACTAATTCCAAGATGAGTACCTTGACCACAACCAGGACCGTCCCGAAAATATATATTGGGTCAGTAATCTTTCTGCCAACAACCAAAAAAATGATTATTCTGACAAATCCCTTTCAAAGGAAGACTGATGGTCGAAACGAATGACTCGCTTTACCAACATCCACTGACTGAAAGGTATGCCTCGCCGGAGATGCAAAACATCTTCGCTACTAGTCGCCGGTACGGAATTTGGCGTCGTCTCTGGCTAGCTCTAGCTAGTGTACAAGGTGACTTGGGATTATCCATATCCCAAGATGGGTTAAAGGAGATGGAAGAGAATCTTGATAACATAGATCTTACTCGGGCGGCAGAGTATGAGCAGCGGTTTCGGCACGATGTGATGGCTCATGTACACCTTTTCGGAGATGATGCACCTTCCGCTCGCGGTATCATCCACTTGGGAGCGACTAGTGCTTTTATCACTGATAACACAGACCTAATAATACACAAGCAAGGATTAGACTTGATACGTGACAGACTGGTCCGCTGTATCTCTAAACTGTCGACCTTTGCAAAGGATTACCGTGATGTCCCTACATTAGGCTTTACCCATTTCCAACCAGCTCAGCCGACAACTGTGGGAAAACGCACTACTCTTTGGATTCAAGATTTTCTTCTGGACCTTGAGGAAATAGAATTCCGTCTGCGTACGATTCGATTTAGAGGGGCCAAGGGTACTACTGGGACCCAGGCATCATTTCTACAATTATTTGATGGAAACCACGAAAAAGTCGAAGCTTTAGATCGAGAAATTTCAAAAAGAATGGGTTTTGAAAAGAGTTACGCCGTCACAGGCCAAACTTATCCTAGGAAAGTCGACGCCCAGATTCTGGGCAGCCTTGCTAATCTAGCAGCCTCCACATCCAAAATGGGATATGACCTTCGCCTACTTGCTAATCTTCAAGAAATTGAAGAGCCATTTGAAAAAGAGCAAATAGGATCCTCCGCGATG
>Ga0115002_10005170_pt1 | contig 15476 bp, 19 predicted proteins | sample ArcticOcean_MG_C_8_FD_89576 | JGI IMG/M metagenome (GOLD analysis project Ga0115002, IMG submission 89576) | Marine microbial communities from western Arctic Ocean - ArcticOcean_MG_CB11_86 | ecosystem: Environmental > Aquatic > Marine > Oceanic | place: Arctic Ocean: Canada Basin | collected... | reverse complement strand
CCAAAGAATCCGCGTCCGTGGGTTGGCCTGCCCCAAGGTTCCGTTTGTGTCACCATTTTCAGGGTCCTTTAGCGGCGACCACTTCATTCGCCATTTCCTTGTTTAGGTCGATCGCGCCGGGCCGATCACGTTTATGATAGTCTTTGACCGTTCAGCAACGAATGGAGATTGGCATGTCCGCAATAGCCGCTATTGACGAGCAAGAGGGTACCGCCGACGCGGAAGAACGGGAGCTCAGAGTACAACTCGCGGCTGCTTACCGTTTAGCGGAGCACTTCGGATGGACAATCGGGCTCTACGGCCATCTTACCGTGCGGGTGCCCGGCCCAGAGACCCATTTCCTCATCAATCCATTTGGTCTTCGCTACGACGAAGTCAACGCCTCTAACCTGGTCAAAATTGATTGCGAGGGGACGATCGTCGAACCCAGCGACTATCCGGTGAACGATGCCGGGTTTGTTATCCATTCAGCGATCCATATGGTCGACACTGACAACACCTGTGTGATGCACACGCACACGCGTGCAGGTATCGCGGTTTCCGCCACGACCGAGGGTTTGCTGACAATAAGCCAGGAAGCCACCGCGTTTCATGGTCACGTTTCCTACCATGACTACGAAGGCATCAGTCTTCGCTTGGACGAGCGCGAGCGCTTGGTGAAGGATCTAGGGGAAAACCGGCAGATGATTTTACGCAATCATGGTCTGCTAACGACCGGGCGATCAATCCCGGAAGCCTTCCAGCGATTGTGGTTGCTGCAGCTCGCCTGCGAGAACCAGGTTGATGCGGGCCTTGCAGGCACCCTCCAGGTTATCTCCGACGATGTTGCAGAAGTTGGCTATGACGACTTCAACTTTGATGATCCCATTCGCGACGATATCGGGCAGCTCGAATTCGCGGCTTGGATAAGAATGCTCGACAAACTGGATCCGAGTTACCGTAACTGAGCTGGGAAGAAACCCTACGACGGATCGAAGCGACCGAGCCGATCGCAACGATCGATTAGCGCGCGTCGAAGTTTATTGACGGTGTGCCATGACAGGGGACCGGCAGCCGGCGAGTCCGGTTGATTGTCAAAAAACGCGTCGAGTTCTTCGGGCAAGGCCAAAGCCGAGGGAACAACGAGCGCATCGTCGGGACCAATCAAGGCGACTTCAACGTGCGAATACAGTCTCAGGTCCCGCGGATAACTTCTAATCGACCGTCGCCGGCATCTCCAATTCGCTCCCGCCTGGAGGCTAAGAATTACGTCACCATAGTGTTCGCCGTCACGAATGATTGATCTTTCATGCTCCGGATGATGGGTGGTTTCGTCGACGGAAGTGGACGGCGGGTCATCCATGATCGCCCAATGTTACGCAAAGTGCGTATTCAAACAAACGTTAAATGCATATATTGAGAATCTTCCCATAACAGCTACGGCTGACCCCCGACTGTAGTTTTATCTGTTCGCATGACCAGATCGTGGCAGCTAATTTTGTCGCGAATGGGCCGAGATCCGCAGAGCTAAGCCTGTCCTAGTCACTCGATACCCAGCGGGTGGCTTCAGCGATCCACTTACCATCTCTTCGTCGTCGTGGATTGCCGACCAGGAGAGAGTAGGCAACCCCCCATCCTTTTTGAAAGTCGTCGGCTGATTTGTAAACGGCCTGCTCACTTTCGCCGACTATGAGATAGCGAACGCGGCCATCCCCAACGCTGGGAAGTGGGTAGGTGTCGGCTCGATTCAAAATGCCGGTACGCTCGTCGTAGGTCGAAACTTCAATGTTCGGCATCGCTCTCGGTTCCCCGGTTGTGGCGGTGCCAAACAGCGACAGGCTTACCAGCGGGTCGCCGTCGGCGCCCTCCAGGCGAGAATGATCACCAGCCCGTCGCCGCCGTGCGTGAAGTGGCGTTGGAGGCGTACGTGTGCCGTATCGAAAACGGTAATTTCCGGTGACTGGGTTTCGAGAACACTCGTTGTGGAATTTCTGTCAACGAGATCACTCGCAACGACGGTATCGATTCGCTCGCTCAAACCTCACCCCATCCGATCAAAAGTCTCATCAATCAAGAATGGATAATATATTATCCTACCATATAAGTAAAATATTATCCATCCTCAAGCTGCGCCGGGGGGCTCTATCCGACGCGACGATTAAGTTGCTGGGCCGGCTTGGGTGACTACTCGGGTCGGTAACTGCCTATTACGAGCGCAACGAGGGAGATATCCTCAGCATCGCGTGGGTTGAACGCAATCGGTGATTGGTAATTGGGATCCGTGCTGCGAGGGACGAGCCAATGATTATTGTCTCGCACAACGTATTCCTTGACTGATATTTCGAACTCGACGCGGCCCCGTCGCCGCTGGCAAATGATCCGTTCTCCTGATTTTGCGGTTCGTCCGAGGTCGGCGAGCGCGACGCATATTAGGATCGTCCCGTCGGGATAAAGGAGATCCATTGACGGTCCTCGGACCAAGAGACCGAATCTAGATACACCCGGGTAACGTCGTTCCGGCGGCACTGCGATCTCGAACCAGTCTCCGCGTGGCCACTCCAATGTCTCGACCCAAGCCCCCGCTTGAACGTGGCCGGTGACGGAAACGACCGTGAGCGGGGCGCTCCTGCTCTCCTCGATATCGCGCTCATCTTCAATCAAATCGCTCACCGTGCAGCCGAGCACGTTTGCAAGTTTCTCTAACGTGTCGTAGCGCGGGTGCTTGGAATGACTACTGAGAATTGCCTTTACGGCGCCTTCACTGAGGCCGGCATTTAGCGAAAGTGCGCGACGCGATAGACCACGCAGTTCCATGTAGCGAAGCATTTTGTCACGAAGCATATCTGCCATGGAAATGGATTACCCGCCGCGCGGCAGATCCTAGTGGTTATTATTTTGCCTAAGCATGGGGTAGATGCGCCGCCATTACAACGGCAACTCGATCTCTGATGAAAGCTTCAACATCACCTAATTGCTGGAGCTCTCGGAACGGAATAAATCCCAAAATGCAGTCAATCCAACGTATTATTTGCCCTGAGAAAAAACAGACACTAGGATCGCGCCAATGCTATTTGGCCGATGATTTTGTACAGCATTTGCACTGGGGGAGTGTTCTATGCAGTTGCGAAAGCCGCAAGAGGGAAGGTCGACTATTTCGTAAACACGGTCTTCACCTATCCGACACTCGCGGAGTGCTATAAAACCGCGGCACTGGATGGGATCAACAGATTGACTTAGTGAACGGTTTCGGGAGGGCCACTATGACCCGAATACTTGGGTTTCTTCCTGGATTGATCGGTGCGATCGTGGCTTATGTCGCGCTGCAATTCACGGAAGTTATTGGGCTTACCGGCGGCTGGTTCGAGCTATTGATTTTTCTGCTCATTTACCTCGTCCTCACAGGTGTTGTTCAAGCGGGAATGAGCAGCTATGGCGCAGCGCGGTAATTTGTTTAGTTGCGGGACTAAGCGTCACTACCTCGAATTAGGGATTACCGGTAGAATTACGCGAGAGGCGCGTCCGGCTTGGTGAAAAATGGTATTTTCCGCCACAACCCGGCGCCGTTCGTGCCCGATCCGCTCACCGGTATTGGGATTGACGTCGAATCTCGGAAAATTTGAACTCGAGATATCGAGGCGAATGCGATGGCCCCGGATAAACAGATTTGATGTCGGATAAAGAACGATTGTGATCTCAGTGACCTCGCCGGCCGGTAGGAACTCAGCTTTGCCGTCATCGTTGCGATAACGGAGCCTAAGGATACTATCGCTTAGGTTAAGATTGTAGCCGTGAGGATACCACTGGGTCGATGGATAGACATCGATCAGTTTGGCCGTGAAGTCGGTGTCCACCGCACTCGTCGATACCCAAAGCTTGACCTCGATAGGCCCGGTCACTTCGGTATCCTCCAGCAGCGGTTCGGTTTGAAATACCAGCACATCGGGACGCGACCCGAGCGGCAAATACGGTGGTTTGCCGCTGTGAAACCGAGGACTTTCAACTTGGTCGAATCCACCTGCCAGCAAGATCTGATTAAAACGCTGCGTCCGCGGCGCATATTCAGGGTCGACGATGCCCGACGGCATATCCAGCAAATCCAGCAGCGAGGAGACGTTGCCACCGATTGAAGGGACGGGATTTCCGGAATCGAACCGGTAGGTCGTCGATGATGCCGCCAGCGTAGGAGGTTCGGTTCTCAAATCGCCGTCTTCGTGGAGGTGGAGCTCGGTAAAACGGGTACGTGCGAGCGGCCATTCATGTTCTTCGCGCCAGGCGCCGCCGTGCATCAAGCGCCCGCTGCCGGTTTTGTAGCCTTCGCCGCCGCCCATGACGAAAATGCGAATCGGCGCGGCATCATCAAGGCCGTTCTTATCTCCCTTAATCCAACGGTCAAACCAACCTAAATGCACCTCTTTGAAGCTCGGCAGCGCAGCGCTTTCTCCGAATTCCACATCACCGGCGAAGCTTTGTTCGGTCGTCGCCGATCCATGGACCCAGGGGCCGACCAGAACACGAACCGGAGACGCTTGCGCATCACCGTGGCCCGTAAAGCTTTCAAACGTGCCGCGCGTGTAGGAATCGTACCAACCGCCAACGTAAAGCGTCGGCGCGTCGGGGAAATTCTGCCAATGCGCGCTCGGGTTCATGCTGGGATGGCCCCAGTAGTCGTTGCTGTAGTCGGCCTCGGTTATCAGTTTGAGCATCCATCTCTCGTAGGCCGGAACCAACTTGAGCTGCGTTTGACCTTTGCGAAGGGGCCACCGTGTTAGCCAATCGCGAAAGGTTGGGGCGCCAAAATTGAGCGCCGGGGTAATATGCGGCTCAGATTTCAATTTGGCTTGGGTGTTGACGGCCGAATGCCAGAAGGCCCATGCGATGAAGCGAAGTTCAAGCGCACCGCCATGTCGTATCGAACTCGTGTAGGCGTTCGAACCGCTAACATTAGGGATCATCGCCCCGAGATTATCCGGTCCAAGTGCCGCCAACGCGGTTTGCGTCCATGCTGACCAAGACGTGCCCCAACAACCCACTTTATCCCCAGCCCAATCCTGCTGTTTGAGCCACATCATCGTGTCGTATCCGTCTTCCGCCTCGGGCAATAGAAAATCGACATCACCTTCCGAACGGTAGCAGCCGCGACAATCTTGAATTACAGCGATGTACCCGCGCTCGGCGAACCATCGATTGAAGCCGTTTACGCGCTCGCTATCGAGTTTGTTGTAAGGCGTGCGATTGAACAACACTGGCAGCGGCCCGGGGATAGCCTGGCCGTTTTGCGCTGGTCGATAAATATCGGTGGCCATGTGAGCGCCATCGCGCATTCGAACCATTAGGTTTTCTTCGACCACTACCTCGTAGGAAGCGGGTGTATGGCCTGTGGGGAAGATGGCATTCATTGGCGGTCAACGCTGTATCGAGATTGTGGGATTGAAGGTTGGAGGCGTCAGGCGAGAAGCGCTTCTTCAAACGGGAATCGTGACAATATCTCGTATCCGGTTTCGGTAACCAGCACCTGCTCTTCGAGCTTTACTCCCTGGGAGCCACCCTTGGCACCGATGTAGCTCTCAACGCAAAGAACCATGTTGGGCTCAATAGTGCCATCGTAACCGTCGGCGTCCCAATCCTGCAGATAGTAAATCGCCGGGTACTCGTCACAGAGCCCAACCCCGTGTGCCAATACCGCGTAGCGATTAGCGACGTAGATATCAGGCTGCGGCCACGCGCGCTCCGCGAGTTCGCGAAAACTCATCCCCGGCTTGAGGAGATCGATGTTGTAGTAGAGCTGCTCGTAAGAGGTTTTGTAGAGGTCACGCTGCTCGTCGGTTGGTGCGCCGGGGCCGGCGCGAAAGGTACGCGAGATATCGGCGCAATACCCAAACGGTCCGATCATGTCGGTATCGAACGCGACCAGCTCGCCGGGGCGAATCACCCGGTCGCTCGACTCTTGAAACCAGGGATTTGTCCGATCTCCGGAGGTCAGCAAGCGTCCTTCAATCCACTCACCGCCCATTGCCATATTGGTTTGCCAAAGGATTGACCAGAACTCGTTTTCGGTCATGCCCGGCCGCAATTGCTCATGCATGCGCGCAAAACCGATCTCAGCGGTGGCCAGAGAATAATTCATACATAGAATTTCCTCGGCGGACTTAAGTACGCGGGCAAATTCCATCGGTTCTTGAGCGTCGCAAACTGCGATCTTTCGCTCGCTGAGGGCATTGAAAATTCGCGCATCGCCACGGTCGATGGCGAGCATTTTTTCGTCTCCGCAATGCTCGCGCACGAGATCAGCTATCTCGTCCGCCCAGGTGTTGACTGTCGAATCGATGTTCGGACCAGCGAAAAAATAGGCGATGTAGTGGCCTGGTCTGGTTTCGCTAATCGTTTCGAGATTGCATCGATCGACACCGAACAAAATCGCCGGGCCGTCGGTGGCGATGAAGAGGTACCGTAGCGGTACGTGCATTTGAAACAGCGGGCCCTTACGGAATCCGCTCGCGTAACGAATATTGGTGGGATCAAACAGCAGGCATGCTCCCAACCCGCGGCTACGAAGCTGGTCGCGTACACGATCCATTCGATAACCGCGTAATTTCACCATATCGATACGGTTTTCGAAGTCGGTGGTTCGATCGATCGGCGTTGTCCGCGCCGCTTGCGTCATATCGGACATTTGTGGGAGTCCCGTTGTTGCTTGGTTGACTGGCGTTGCCCCGGCAATCGTATCAGGCTTGGCGAGCGTCGGCGCGCCTCGCGCGGTCTTCTCCATTATGAACGAGCTTCTGTATTAGCTGCGATGCGACAGGTGCAGCTCGAGATATCAGTTCGGACCCGCGGCAAGGGTCTCCACGATGTGACGCGTGAGATCGCGAAATGGGTCCACGAGCAAACCATCGAGACGGGGCTGGTGGTGGTATTCGTTAAGCACACCAGCGCGTCCCTGGTCATTCAGGAAAACGCCGACCCGGACGTGCTTGCGGACCTTGAGACGTTCTTCGAGCGGCTGGTACCCGAAACGCGTGATTCTTACCGGCACTCGGCAGAGGGACCCGACGATATGCCGGCCCATATACGCACTGCGCTAACGCAAACCCAACTCAGCATTCCAATCGTCAAGGGTCGGCTGGGTCTGGGCACTTGGCAAGGCATCTACGTCTACGAGCATCGAGACGCGTCTCATATACGGCATCTGTTGCTGCATATTGTTGGCGCATAGCACCGCCGTGTGTCGGCTCGATCACAGGCGATAAAGCGCTGCACAATTGTCCCACAGGATACGGCGCTTGGAGTCGGCGCCGATATCATTGCGGGCGAGAAACGTCGCTATTCCATTGGGAAACGGGCCATCGGCATGGGGGTAATCGACTGACATCACGATCCGTTCGTCCCCGACGCGATCAATTACCACTGGGACCAGTTCTTCGTCGACGTCTGTCCCGATCCAGCATTGGCGTTTGAAAAATTCGCTGGGAAGTGCGTCAAGCTGCATCGCTTCGCCACCGCCATATTTCTTCCACTGATCGTCGAGCCGGTCGAGCCACCACGGCAACCAACCACAATTGCCCTCGAGGAACGCAACCCGAAGGTCCGCAAAACGCTGGCAAACACCGCCGACCAGCATGGCACCCATCGCCGTCATCAACTCGAGCGAAAATGCCGACGCATGATTAAGCGTGCGAAAATTGGGGTGGTTTCGATATCGGTTGCTGACGTAATCGAGGCTCGCGCCGCCGCTGGTGCCATGAAACGCTACCGGCACGCCGAGGCGCGCAACTTCCTGCCACAACACATCGCACTCGGGCGCGTTGGCCATGCGCCCGGCCACCGGCATAGGCAAAAGCACGACTGCAATATGACCTTTTTCTTCAACCGCGCGTCGCGCTTCTGCTGCGGCTAGTTCGGGATCGTGCAGTGAAAGAATTGCTGCCGGCTTGAGGCGACTCGGGTCAGCCGAGCAGTAGTCCGAGAGCCAGTCATTGAATGCCGCGCAATAGGCGGTGGCGACCTCAGGCGCGAGATCATCGATCGATACGACCATATGCGCAAACGTCCGATAGACGATCCCGAGATCGATGCCCTCCGCGTCCATAGCCGCGAGGGTAGAGTTGGCGTCGTAGCCGCGTTGCTTGGTGTCGCGGTAGAGATCCTCGGTGGGGGCATCGAGCGCCCGCTGCGGCCCTTCGACGTCCGACCATGCTGACCATGGTGGGATAATCTGGCCCTGAACATCCCAGTGGGGGAAGTTTGCCGCGCTCCAGCCAAGGAATTTTGGCGCAACATCTTGGTACTTCGGATCGAGATGATCGCGATAGACCTCGCCGAGTTCGATCACGTGAAGATCCGAATCGACGATGCGGAAACCCTCTTTCACGTCAAGCCCCAGCGCTGACAGCGGTAGAGTATCAAAATCTGAATCGAGGTGGCGCCTGTCATCCATTTCCCTTGGCGGCTGATCTCAACAATCCGTATCTATTGAGCTTTGATTTTTTTGGCGCGATCGATGTAGCGCTGCGCGTCGGCGTCGCGTCCCAATTTACGAAGCAGGGCCGCATAGTTGACGAGGTTGCCAGCGACAGCCGGGTGATTGGGGCCAAACTGGGCTTCAACGATCTGGATGGCTCTTCGGGCCAAGGGTTCGGCCTCTGTGTAACGAGATTGTTTGAAATAGAGCCAGCCGAGATTGTTAAGCGTCGTTGCGACGCGCGGGTGACTTTTGCCGAGCTTTTTCTCCTCGATCGACAGTGCCTTCTTGAGCATGGGTTCGGCCGGCTTATAGCGGCTCTGTGCGATCAACGCGCCGGCGAGGTTGTTTGGCGTGGCGGCCATATCCGGATGATTGGGTCGCGATTTATTAAGAATGAGAAGCGCGCGCTCGTGAAGGTATTGGGCTTGTGCATGACGCCCGAGCGTCTGATGCGCGCGACCAAGATTGTTGGCCGCCTTTGCGATGTCCGGATGATTGCTCGGCAAGTTATTGTCGTAGATCGTGAGGCTATTCGTTAGCATTTCGACAGCACCTTTATAGTCTCGCTTCTGCAAGCGAATGTTGCCGATGTTGTTGAGGGTGGTCGCTACTTCGGGGTGATTGTCACCGAGGATTTTGCGTTGAACTCTCAATGAATACGCTAGGAATTCTTCGGCTTTATCGAATCCGCCAAGCTGCCGGAATACCTCGGCTAGATTGTTGAGGGTAGTCTCGATCTGCTGGGTTTCATTGCCAAACTTCAGCGCTTCCTGATAAGCGGCTTCATAGTTTTGCCGCGCATCGGGGTAATTCTCCGACTGATATGCCGCGTTGCCGGCATTCATAAGTTCGGAGAAGCGCTCGCTTTGTGCCGGCGAAATGGTCGGCCAAAGGACCAATCCCACAATCGTGGCTATCAGCACGTATCGACAAAGTTTCAAGTGCTCGATCCTCCAAACACTGCGTGTGCCCACCATGCAAGAAAGCTAGCATACCGCGCGCGGCCCGTACCGCCCGGCGCCCGCGGCGCGTTCTTCATCGGGCCTGCAGGACGAACAGGTCGCCTTCGATCCATCCGTTTTTTTCCTTGCGGATATTGACCGGTTTGGTGAGGGCGACCTGAAAACCGGATTCATCGGCCAAGCGCTGGATGTAGGGAATCGCGTGTGCGTAACGGCCGGTTTTCTGCAAGATGAAATCGGTGCCCTCAAACCGTTCTATCGAGAACGCAAAGTACGCGCCGTCGGTCGCCTGCTGGCGAACGGCAGCGAATATGGCTTCAAGCGCGCCAACATAGATGAACACACCGGCGGCGACGAAAAGGTCGAACACATCGTCTCGCTCGTTAAGTTTATCGACGATATCGCCAATGATTATCGAATCGTAAACCGCCTTGCTCTGGGCGCCCCTGAGCATGTTGGCGGAGATGTCGATTGCTACCAGTTCGCCGGCGTGGGCGCGCAGTGCCACGCCGCACAGGCCAGTCCCGGCGCCAAGGTCGGCAACCTTGTTGAAACGAAAGTCCTCGCCCAGCAACTCGACCAGTGCACGATGCAATCACTTGGTATTGCGTAGGCCAGGACCTTTGTTACATGTGATTCGAAGCGCGGCTCATAGCGGTCGAACAAGCGGGCCACAAATTCGGCCGGTGGTTTGGGAACGGTCTCACCGCGCAAAGCGTGCAGCATGTGGCGAACCGCGTGGTTCTCAGGGCTGAGCTCGAGGGTACGGATGTAGGCGGCTTGTGCCTCGTCCAGGCGCCCCAGGCTTTGCAGCGCATTGCCCAAATTACTGCAGGCTTTTGCATGCTCGGGGCGCAACTCGAGGACCTGTTTGCAAACGATGATCGCGGCTTCAAGACGTCCTTGGGCCAGCAGATTGTTGCCGAGGTTGTAGTGCGCATCGGTGAAGTTGGCGTCGATCTCGATCGCGCGCTCGAAGCTTTTCTGTGCGGCATCTAGCCGGCCACAAGTTTCGAGAAGGTTCCCCAAGTCGAAGTGGTAGCTGGCATCGTCGGGAACGGCATCCACGGCGCGCTCAAGGAAGGGAATGCCGTCTTCGCTGCGGCCGGTCTGATGGAGGACCACGCCATAGAGATAGTTTGCTTGTCCGTTGGCCGGTTGAAGCGCCAACGCTTGTTCGTACGCGACCTTGGCATTATCGAGGCTACCCACCCGGTGCGGGGCTAAGCCCTGCTCGATCAGCGCCTGGACTTGTGGCGCAAGGACTGTGGTATCGCCGGCCTGGCGCTTTAGTTCACGTTGTTGGCGCCTACGTTCGGCTCGGTCCATGCCGCTCGGTCCCGCGTCTGCTGAGAGTTGCAAATTGGATGGTATTTGGAAAGCTGAGATGGTCTCCTGCGCTGGTCGACGGATCTCGATATGTCAGCATTCTCGGCCGTTGGCTACCCTAAGACGTGCTAGTCTACGACACTGACTAAGGACAATGTGGGGAGGAGAATAACCCATGGCTCTGGACATTGACGGAACGCTCAGGCGGATCGACGAAATTCACGAACGCCGCGACTTCGTGGCGCGGCCGCTTTGGAAGGGCCTGCTGGAGAAAACCCATGGCCTGCCGATGGTGCACGAAATGGCCAAACAGCCCAGCATCATCCCGCTGCACAATCACAATTATCATGGCCGTTTGTATGTCATCTGCCCCGACCCGGCTTGGCGCGCGAAGATCGCCGAGGTCGTGTACGAGGAAGGCACCGGGCGTCTGTTTTCCGATGGTGTCTCTCACAACGAGCTCTACCATCGCTTCGCCGAGGGTGTTGGCGTTAGTCGCGAAGAGTTGAGCCGCACGCGCTATTGCGCCGGGGCATTGGCGTTCAAGCAGTACTTCATCCAGATCTGCTCGGGCAGCTTTATCGAGGGCGTCGCCGGTCACATGCTCGGCGCAGAAGCGCAAGGCCCCGGGCACTACCAGCAAATCGCAGAAAATCTACAGGAACAGTTCGGGCTTACCGACGAGCAGGTCGCGTTCTGGGTGATTCACGACATCGCCGATGAAGACCATTCCGGTATCGGCCGTGAACTGCTTGAGCAGTTCGCCACAACCCCGGAGGATCTCGAACGCGTGGTCGTTGCCGTTGACGAGATGCAGCAGATGATGGAGTTGCTGGATCAATCCATCTGGGAGTGCATGCAGCGGGTGGAAGACAGCGGGCGCGTCGCCGCCGAATAGATCTGCCCAACCGGCTCAGTCAGGCGGCCAGCGCATATAGGTCCGCTCCGCCGCTTTTCGGGCCCCAATTTTTCGCTTCCCGAAGCGTTCAATATGTCCGCTTAGTGACCGATTCAAGCCGTTTGTGACCCACGTCTCGCAAGGCAATTTTTGACCCAAACGTGACATTTGGCCCTCGACGATCTCAGGTCATAGAAGTACCAAACCCGTTTAGTTACACTTCTTCGATTCTTAGCTACCGGGGGAGCAGATGGCGACGACGCGCGCGCAACGCAGATTGGCGGCGATCTTAAGCGCGGACGTTGTCGGCTACAGCCGCCTAATGGGTGCCGACGAAGCCGGTACGTTGGCGGTGTTGAAAACGCACCGCCATGAACTGGTAGACTCCAAAGTCGAAGAATATTCCGGCCGCGTTGTTAAACTCATGGGTGACGGCATGTTGGCCGAGTTTCCCAGCGTGGTTGACGCAGTCCAATGCGCCGTTGAAATTCAGCAGCAGATGGTAGCGCGAAACGTTGATTCGCCAGCGGATAGTCGCGTCGAGTTCCGCGTCGGTATCAACATCGGAGACGTCATTATTGACGGCGACGATATATATGGCGACGGGGTCAACATCGCGACGCGACTTCAGGAGGCAGCAGAGCCGGGCGGTGTTTACGTATCCGGCGACGTTTACCGGCAAGTTGAAGGCAAGGCCGGTATGGAGTTTTAGGACCTGGGTGAGCGGGAGTTGAAAAACATCAAAGACCCAGTGCGAGCCTATAAAGTCGTCGAGGGCGTTGAACTGTTAGTACCTAGTGCAAAATCGATCGATGCCTCGACAAGCAGACCGGGTGTCGCGGTGATTCCGTGCAGGAGTATTTCAGCGACGGATTAACGGAAGATATCATCACGTCGCTAGCCGCGTGGCGATCCTTCCCGGTCGTGGCTCGAAACTCAACATTCGCCTACGAGAATCAGTCACCCGATGTGCGACAAGTGGCAGAAGACTTGAGCGTACGTTACGTCCTCGAATGTAGCGTACGTAAGTCGGGTAACCGCGTCCGCATCACCCCGCAACTTATCGATGGTTTAACGGGAAACCATTTGTGGGCTAACCGTTGCGACCGTGACCTCGAGGATGTATTCGCTCTCCAGGACGAGATCACGAGTAACATCATCGCCGCGGTCCAACCTGAAATGCGTAATGCTGAAATGCTCGCTGTCACCCAGAAACGTCCGGACAATCTCAGCTCGTGGGATCTCTATCTACACGGGATGGTCAGCATGAAGTCCTACGGTTGGCAGCGGGATGAGACGAAACATTTTTTCGAGAAACCCAACGAGGCTGATTCGACCTTTGCGGATGCCTATGCTGCACTTGGGGCTGTGTCACAGCGCTGATATCTATGCGATGCGCGCACCGAATGTTGCTCAATCGATCGCAACCATTTTCGAGTTGGCGGCGCAAGCGATCGCGATCGACCCGCGAAACTTCCGCGTGCACCAAGTTCTATGCATGGCTCATTTCTGGGAGGGTGATTACGACAGGGCGGTAGCGTCCGGCCGCAAAGCGGTCGAGCTCAATCCTAGCTCAGCAGATGCTTTCGAGGCGCTGGCTGCGGCCTACAATCACTACGGATCACCGGAAGAGGCCGAGCGCTGCGCACAGATGTGTTTTGATCTGAGCCCACTCGACCCCAACTTGAGCAGATATCACTTCCAGCTCATGCAAGCGAAGCTCGGGCAGCGGCTGTTTGGTGATGCTTATGCCCAACTCGAAATATGCCTCCGTGCACGTCCGCACGATGTTTCCTATCTAGGGTTCAAGACTGTCTTCCTCGGCCACATGGAGAGCAAGGGCGAGGCGGCCGCGTGCCTGTCTGAATATCTGTTGAAGCGCGATATCAAAACCGCTGACGACTATCGTGAGATTTTTCTCTGCAATTCGGCCCTGGTTGAATTGAATCTCGAAGGCCTACGTAAAGCAGGTTGGGACGCCTGAACGCCCCACACTGACCCCGGCTTGGTCACACTATCGCCGACGGATGTGGGTGAAAAATAGAGTGAAGAATAGGTGCCGACACTCGAATTCGTCTACGACTTTGTTAGCGCCCCTTGCTATCTGGCATGGACGCAGTTATCCGCGATCACGGAAGAATCAGGTGCCGAAATACAACTCAGCCCGGTATTCTGCGGTGGCATTTTCAAAGCGACGGGGAACCCAGGCCCGCTGGTAATTCCGGCTAAGAGAGAATGGTATGCTGGCGATTTGATGATGTGGGCCGCGCATTATGGTGTGCCTCTAGAAAGCAATCCTCATTCTCCAGTACAGAGCCTTCCGCTCATGCGCGGGGCAATTATTGCCGAAGAGCGGGGCGAACTTGAGCAATACCTTAAAACGATGTTCGAGGCAGTGTGCGTCAAGGCGCTCAACATGAGCGATATCAAACGGGTGCGCGAAACTCTCAATGAAGCGAGCCTTGATGCTGCGACCTATTTCTCACAAATTGAGCGCCAGGATGTGAAGGACCGGCTGCGGCAGAGTACCGATGATGCAGTTGTACGTGGGGTTTTTGGTGTGCCCACTTTCTTCGTTGGCGAGAGGATGTTCTTTGGCCAAGATCGCTTGGAGTTCGTGAGAAAAGCCTTGGGCGAAGCATAATTACCGCGGTCAGTAGCCGCCCCGAGCCGACCGAATCCTGGCGATTGAAACCAGGAGGAGCCGTGAGTTCTAATGTCAATTTTTGGCTAGAAACGCCCCTGTAGACCCGTGCTGAACTACGTCCGAACCTGGAGGCAAACCGGCCTTTCCGCGTCGACGTTGCCGACTAGGCTCCGAACACCGCTGCGTTGCTGAGGGGTCACGGCGATGGCGGCCAAGTCATCCCAAGACGAAACCAACCAATTGATAGAAGAGCTGTTCGTCATGATTGGCGGCGGCTGCATACGCAGCGTGTAAAAAAGGAAGCGACTCCACCGCCGCGCCGAATCAACCGGCAGCGAGAGATTTTCACAGCAGAGTTGCGCTCTTAACAGTAAACTATGACTGTCGAGCCCCCTTCCGTCCGGAGGGGGCTCTGCGTTTTGGACATAATGGCGTAGTGAGATGACGACATTGGCCGACAAAGCGTCGCTGGCCGAGCTTCCCGCACGAGCTGGCTTCGGCGCGTTATTGATGCTCGCGTCGGCAATCATCGCCAGTACGCTGGGGCTCTCGGTGCGTCTGATCGATACCGCGGGCGGTTGGCAGATAATTTTCTATCGCAGCCTATCGATGGTGCTTGCCGTGCTCCTCTACCTCGCATTCCGCCATCGCGGACGTCTTGCGGCGCACCTAATGTCGGCGGGTTGGACCGGCATTGTTGGTGGTGCCTGTATGGCGGCAGCGACGACCTTCGGGGTTTGGGCTTTTCTCCATACGACCATCGCCAACGTATTGTTCATCGGCGGGACCGTTCCTTTCTTCGCCGGATTGCTGGGCTGGCTCGTGCTGGGTGAACGGGTGCGCAAGGTCACGTGGTTGGCGATGGCGATCGCGTTTGCCGGGATCGTCGTGATGACCGGCGGCGGCCTCGCTCAGGGGAACTATATAGGCGATCTATTGGCGCTCGGAGCGATGGTCTGCTTCGCCGGCCTTGTCGTCGCTATGCGGTCCGGACGGCTCCAGGATATGACACCGCTGCTTGTTATCGGTATGGCTTTCGCGACCCTCACCGCAGCGCTGTCTTTGCCGACATTCGCGATCTCGCTGCACGATCTGGTGGTTTGTATCGTGATGGGCGCGGTCCAGAGCTTTGTTGCTTACATCATGTTCATGATTGCAGCGCGTCATCTCCGGGCCGGCGAAATGTCGCTGTTAGGGGTT
>Ga0115002_10005168_pt1 | contig 15477 bp, 14 predicted proteins | sample ArcticOcean_MG_C_8_FD_89576 | JGI IMG/M metagenome (GOLD analysis project Ga0115002, IMG submission 89576) | Marine microbial communities from western Arctic Ocean - ArcticOcean_MG_CB11_86 | ecosystem: Environmental > Aquatic > Marine > Oceanic | place: Arctic Ocean: Canada Basin | collected... | reverse complement strand
ATAGGCAACATAGAAGCTGAGGCTGCCGCAGAGGCCCTCGCTGAAGGCACATTGTTAGGGCTTTACACCTTCAAGCAGCACAAGACGGGTACTGAAGCGGAACCAGACAAGTTGGAACAGCTACTCATCGTTGAGCAGGACGCCGAAAAGGAACCTGCAATCAAACGAGGAGTGGGCAACGGCTCCATCCTGGCGGAATCCACCGCCCTTGCCAGAGACATGGCCAATCAGCCAGCCAACAAAATGACGCCTACCATCATGGCCGAGTATGCCCACAAGGTGGCCCAGGACTACGGCCTTGAATTCACTGTACTGGAGAAGTCCGACTGCGAAGCCCTGGGTATGGGAGCGTTCCTAGGTGTCGCCCAGGGTAGCGTGGAACCCCCTAAGTTCATGGTGATGCGTTACCACGGTGACCCAACGAACCCGGAGAACAACCTGGGCATCATCGGCAAGAGCGTCACCTTCGATTCAGGCGGTATTTCCATCAAACCGGCAGCGGATATGGGCAAGATGAAAGCGGATATGTCCGGCGGTGCATCGGTCATCGGAGCAATGAAGGCCATTGCGTACCTGAAGCCCAAAATCAACGTCACCATGATCGCCGCGGCTACGGAGAACATGCCAAGCGGTTCTGCGACCAGGCCCGGCGATGTCCTGAAATCCATGAGTGGCAAGACGATTGAGGTGGATAACACCGATGCAGAGGGCAGGCTCACGCTTGGTGACGCCATTACCTATGCTCGGCAGGAACTGGGCTTGAAGCGTTTGGTGGACATCGCAACTTTGACGGGCGCTATGGGTGTAGCCCTTGGCAACGTACGAGCCGGCGTATTCAGCAACAACCAGGAACTGGCAGACCAGGTCATCACAGCGGGCGAATCGGCCGGGGAGCGCATGTGGCAGATGCCACTTGACGATGACTACAAAGAGCAGAACAAGAGCACTGTGGCCGACCTTAAGAATACCGGTGGCAGGGCAGCTGGCTCCATCACTGCTGCCCACTTCGTAGGAGTGTTTGCGGGCGATACACCCTGGGTCCATCTGGACATCGCCGGTGTGTACATGGCAGAAAAGGATCAGGGCGTATGGGTCAAGGGAGCATCGGGGATCCCCGTCCGTTCTCTGGTCAAACTCACTCAGAACCTTGCCCTCCAAAGCTAATTTCTAAGCGAAAGCCCGGAATACCAGAGGCCCTGGCCAGCATCAAAGCTCTCGTCAGGGCCTCTCCATTGTTCAGATTCCGAGGCTATGCTATAATCTCCGTTGGTTTCGCTTAAAAACTGATTAACTATTTGAACGAGGAGTTGCACACCTTTGACGGAGCAAACTGCAGTCCCTGACGCCCAGCCGCAGCCAGAAGTCGCTGCCCAGCCACCGGCCCCAGCGCCAGCACCCGTAACGCCACCGGTCCAACAGCAGCAAATGGCACCTGATAGGGTGACCATGAAATCGCTTTTGGAGGCTGGTGTCCATTTTGGACATCAGACCCGACGTTGGCAGCCACGCATGAAGACCTTCATCTTCACGCAGCGGAACGGCATTCACATCATAGACTTGCAGCAGACCCTCGTTCTCCTTGAGCGCGTAGCTCAAACAATGACAGACCTTGTTGCTCACGGCGGCGACATCCTCTTCGTAGGTGCGAAGAAACAGGCTCAAGAAACCATTGAGTCTGAAGCCATGCGATGCAATTCACTCTACGTCAACCAGCGATGGCTTGGCGGCACCCTGACAAACTTCCCAACCATTAAAGCTCGTATCGATCACATGGTTGAATTGGAAGGCCGTCAGGAACGGGGCGAACTTGAGCGTCTCCCCAAGCGGGAAGGCCTGAAGAAGCAGGTAGAGCTAGCCCGGTTGCAGAAGTACTTCCGTGGCCTCCGCGACATGAAGAAACCACCCAGCGCTCTCTTTGTCATTGACATCGAAAAGGAACGCATCGCCGTTGAGGAAGGCCGAAAGGCCCGTATTCCCATCTTCGCTCTAGTAGATTCCAACTGCGATCCTGACCTGGTGGATCACGTCATCCCCGGCAATGACGATGCTATCCGCTCCATTCGTCTGGTGACGGCACGCATGGCAAACGCCGTCATTGAGGGCATGCACCAGCGTGAAGCCATCATGTTGGAAGAAGCTGCTACGGCTGCAACACAGACCATCGACACCAGTGAGTTCTCCGCCTTCAGCAGCGATGAGAACTTGGAGGACTTGGCCAGCGCAGAGGATTTGCAAGACCACGTGTTCTTGCCGGACGGGATGGACGATGACGATGATGAGGAAGACAACAACTAGAGTCGGCCTTGACGCACGCAAGTACTGAAATCCCTGGCGTCTGCGCCCACTAACGGTGCGCGCCATACAACAAACTATCAAGGTGAGTACATGGCTGAAGTTACAGTAGATGACATTAAGAAACTCAGGGCTATCACCGGAGCGGGTATCTTGGATTGCCGGACAGCTCTTGAAGATTCCGATGGCGATCCAACCAAGGCACAGGCGATTCTTCGTGAGAAGGGTCTGGCCAGCGCGGCCAAGAAGGCCACACGATCCGCAGGTGAAGGTGTAGTGGAATCCTACATCCACAACGGCAACCGGGTAGGCGTCTTATTGGAGTTGAACTGCGAGACTGACTTTGTTGCTCGGACCGAGGAGTTCCAAGCCCTGGCCCATGACATTGCCATGCACGTTGCTGCGATGGATCCGGACACCGTCAACCTGGAAGAGGGCGGAGACCCTGAGACGAGCCTTATGGATCAGACCTTTGTGAAAGATCCCTCCAAGACGATTCAAGAACTGGTAAACGACGCGATTACCAAGCTGGGCGAAAACGTCCAGGTACGTCGATTCACCCGCTTCGCGCTATCTGAAGAATAGGAAGAGTGGCCATGGCTACTGCCTATCGGCGCGTTGTCCTCAAACTTAGCGGAGAGTCTTTGAAGAGCCAATCTGGCTTGGTCATAGACACTGATGCTATCCGTTACCTTGCCAAAGAAGTCAAAGACGCTGTGGCTACAGGCGTAGAGCTTGCCGTGGTCGTAGGCGGTGGCAACATCTGGCGCGGCGCAGACGCGGCCGCACGGGGGATGGAACGGGCAGCAGCAGATTACGCAGGTATGCTGGCAACGCTTATCAATGCCCTGACCTTCCAAGACGCACTGGAACAGATTGGCGTAGACACCCGGACTCAAAGCGCCTTAGTCGTCCAGACAGTTGCAGAACCCTTCATCCGCCGTCGCGCAATGCGTCACCTTGAAAAGGGACGTGTCGTCATCTTTGCGGCAGGAACCGGTAACCCCTTCATGAGCACCGATACGGCTGCTGCACTTAGAGCGGTCGAGATTGGCGCAGATGCCCTCCTCATGGCAAAGAACGAAGTGGATGGAGTCTACGATTCCGACCCTCGCACAAACCCGGACGCCAAACGATTCGATCGACTCGGCTACATGGACCTTCTCACCAAAGGGCTTGCGGTCATGGACAACACCGCCGTATCCCTTTGTATGGACAACCACCTTCCCATAGTCGTTTTTGATGTTTTCACGCCGGGAACCCTTGTCAGACTACTGAATTCCGAGCGACTTGGTACCCTTGTTGCCGATGTCCCCGAACAGCTTTTATCCAAGGAGTAATAACGATATGGCTACCCCAGACGATCACCTAAAAGATGCTGAACATCGCATGGCAGGAGCTCTGGAGGCGCTGAAGCGTGAGCTGGGTGCAATCCGGACCGGTAGGGCGAGCACTGAGCTGGTTGAACACATCATTGTGGAATATTACGGCACAGACACACCCCTCAACCAAATTGCATCCGTCACCGTTGCTGAGGCGCGTGTGTTGGCCATCCAACCCTGGGACAAAGGCGCTGTTGCCGCAGTGGAGAAGGCAATTCTAAAATCGGACTTGGGTATCACACCAAGCAATGACGGCTCGATAATTCGCCTAAACCTCCCACTCTTGACTGAAGATCGACGTAAAGAGCTTGTTCGAGGAATGCGCAAGCGTGTGGAAGATGCCCGTGTTGCGGTGAGGAACGTCCGCAGGGATGTCCAGGACAAGATCCGCGCCCAGGAGAAATCCAAGGAAATCTCCCAGGATGACTCACACATTTATCTTGATCAACTTCAGAAATCAACAGATGGCTCCGTAGCGCTCATCGATAAGACCGGAGACGCAAAAGAAGCCGAGTTGTTGGAGGTCTAGCCCGTGCCTGAACGCAAGGGCTCTGACCACGCCGGCACACCGCCTGAGGCTACCGACACCCCCGCCCACGTGGCAATCATCATGGACGGGAACGGTCGCTGGGCAGAAGCTCGTGGGCTTCCGCGACTCGCCGGACACCGCGCGGGCACAGAGAACATCCGCAGCGTGGCTCAGTCCGCAGCCAAAGCCGGAGTACAGTACCTCACCCTCTTCGCCTTCTCTACAGAAAACTGGTCACGCCCCGATAGTGAAGTCTCCGGGTTGTTGGATATCTTGGGAGACGTCATCGGCGACGAAACCGAACAGATGTCGGAGGCAGGGGTTCGGCTCAACCACATAGGGCGAACAGACAGGCTTCCCAAGCCGCTCCAGGAAGCCATTGAAGCTACGGTTGCACTCACTCAGGACAATCAAGGTTTGGTTCTCAGTGTTGCCTTCGATTACGGCGGCAGGGATGAGATACTTCATGCCCTCAAACGCATTGTCTCCGATGGGCTCAAACCAGACCAATTGGATGAGTCCACATTGGAGCGGTACCTTTACACGGACGGCATCCCCGACCCTGACCTCATCGTCCGGACCGGAGGCGAGATGCGCCTGAGCAACTTCTTCCTCTGGCAGGCCGCTTACAGTGAGCATTATGTGACCGATGTACGTTGGCCCGACTTTGATGAGGGTGAATTCCTGAAAGCACTTAATGTCTACCGCACCAGGAAGCGTCGATTCGGCGGATTAAGCCCTTCAGGGACACGGTAACAGCGGATGCTAGCCCTTCGGTTGCTCACAGCCGCTATTGGGGTGCCCCTCCTCGTTTTGGCCGTCTGGCAGGGTTCTTATTGGCTACTGGCCCCCGTGGTAATCATCGCTGCCGTAGGGACATGGGAATACCACAAACTCCTATCGCCAATCATTCCAACTCCACCTCTAATCTTTTCGATAGCCATCACCCTGGGTCTAACCATCTCCGGCCAGTTTGAAGGCGCATACCTCCTGATAACCTTCGGCGCAGCGATATTGGCCTCGTTGGCGTGGCAGATCGTGCAACAAGCACGCCACAAAGCCATAAACAGCCAGCTCCTTGGGTTGGCTGGCCCTTTCTACATAGGCGTGCCTCTTTCCCTTGCGATATTGCTTCGCGACCAGACAGACGGCAGGGATTGGCTGTTGGTTGCTATCCTGGCCACATTCGCCATTGATACCAGTGCATATGCCGTTGGAAAGCTCATTGGGAAGCATAATTTGGCTCCACGTATCAGCCCTCGCAAGACCTGGGAGGGTGTTATTGGGGGCTTACTGGGTGGCGTGGGGGCAGCATTTGGGCTTACGCTATTAATGGATTTGCCAATGGATACATGGAAAGCCGTACCGTTCGGGTTGCTTCTGGCGGTAGCTGCAATGGTTGGAGATCTGGCAGAGTCCTGGTTGAAACGGACAGCTGGCGCCAAAGATTCAGGCACGATTGTTCCGGGTCACGGTGGCGTACTGGATAGGACTGACAGCATCGTTGCCACACTTGTAGTCGCATATTTTTGGGTGTTGTGGGCATTATGAAACGCATCGCGATCCTAGGCTCCACCGGTTCGATCGGTCGGCAGACGCTGGACGTCGTCCGCGCCTTCCCTGATGAGTTCGATGTCGTTGCCCTCTCAGCCTGGAGCAACCGTGACCTCCTCCTCGCCCAGGCGAAGGAGTTCCACCCGACGCTCCTCTCAAGCAAAGAACAATGGCCAGCAGAATCACTGCCACCTGGTACACGCATCGCAGAGACCCTCGAGGAGATTGTCACCAACCCTGACGTAGACCTCATCATCCAGGGCATGGTGGGCAATATCGGCCTCCTGCCGACGCTCCAGGCCCTGGATGCAGGGAAACAGGTAGCAATGGCCAACAAAGAGCCTATTGTCATGGCAGGTGAACTCCTGATGCAGGCCGCAGCCAGGGGCGGAGGCCAACTCCTGCCTGTCGATAGCGAGCCTAGCGCCATCTGGCAGTGCCTACAGGGTGAAGAAACGCAACGCACCGTGCGCAGGCTCATCATCACAGCCTCAGGCGGCGCGCTACGGGATCTGCCTCTAGACGAAGTAGCAAAAGTCACACCAGAGCAGGCATTGAAGCATCCCACATGGTCTATGGGTAAGAAGATCACCATCGACTGCGCCACCTTGATGAACAAAGGGTTTGAGGTCATTGAGTCCCACTGGCTGTTCAATATGCCCTGGGATCAGGTGGATGTTGTCATCCATCACCAAAGCATCATTCACTCCATGGTGGAGTTCACAGACGGCTCTATGAAGGCCCAGATGGGCGCGCCGGATATGCGCCTGCCCATCCAATACGCGATGTTCTACCCCAAACGGATGGCCAGCGAGGAGATTCCAAGGTTTGACCCTATCGCCACGGGGTCTCTGACGTTTGAAGAGATGAACCCGGATCGATACCCCTGTTTCGTCAGCGCCCTTGAAGCCGGACACGCCGGGGGAACGTATCCTACTGTGTTGAGTGCGTCCGATGAGACGGCGGTAGACCTCTTCCTTAAAGGGCGAATCGGCTTTACGGATATCCACCGACTCGTCGCTTCCACGCTGGAACGTCACGAGTCGACAGAGCGTCCTACGTTAGAGGACATCCTCTCTGCGGACGAATGGGCCAGGCAGGCAGTCCTAAGCGCAACGGAGAACAGTTAATGTCTTTTGATCTTATTATTCTCATAGCCCGGTTCCTGATTATGTTGAGTATTCTCATCATGATTCATGAAGCTGGGCATTTCTTCACTGCCAGAGCGTTCAAGGTGAAAGTTCTGCAGTTCGGATTGGGATTCCCCCCCACACTGTTCTCAATCAAACGGGGAGACACCGTCTATCAATTGAACGCTATCCCCTTGGGTGGTTACGTCAAGTTGTTGGGAGAGGAAGACCCAACTCACCCTGATAGCCTTGCCAGCAAAGGCGCGTTGACCCGGTTCACTGTATTAGGTGCCGGTGCCTTCATGAACTTGATTCTGGCCTTCGTTCTTTTCAGCTTCATCTTCATGGTTCCCCAGGACAGAGTAGAGGGCAGGGTCCTCATTGCTGGTGTCTCTGAAGGGTCTCCTGCTCAACAGGCAGGGTTACAGAGTGGGGACATCGTCTTAGATGTGGATGGCCACGAGATTTTCAACACCTCGGAATTGGCACGTCGTATCCAGCTCAAGCTGGGCAGGGAAACAACGTGGCAGGTTATGCGACCCGAATTGCTGATTACCGGTTCTTTCGGGTTCGGCAGCGAGCCGGGGTTATCGCAACCAGCCACAAGGGACACTGAGCCATACGAAATTTCCCTTATTCCCCGTTGGTCTCCTCCGGACGGTGAAGGGAATGCCGGAGTGCAAATTCGAACCATCGACAGCCAGATAGTCTCTCACTCAGACCCAATCTGGAAAGCTGTTCCTAATTCGTTGAACTTGATGTGGGAGATCGTCGTTCTCTTACGCAATATGGTGACAAGCTGGATAGTGGGTTCCAGTAGCCCTGAGTTAGGTGGCCCCATTGCCATTGCTGAAGCCAGTGATGAAGTGGCTGAATCTGGTTGGATCGCCCTGGTAGGGTTCATGGCCTTCATTAGTTTCCAGCTAGCCATCTTCAACATATTGCCGTTCCCCGCGCTGGACGGAGGCCGCATCCTGTTTGTGGCTATAGAGTGGGTGCGGCGTGGTAAACGCATCTCGCCTGAAAAAGAAGGTCTGGTTCACCTCATAGGCTTTGCTGTGCTCATCAGTTCCATTGCCGTTATCAGCTACTTTGATGTCGTCAGAATCGTCCAGGGGTAGCCTGTCGCAGACCCAACATCCATATTCTTTCGGGTACGCGATATGGTCTCCTCGTTTTTAGTAGAGCAATTCCTCGCAGTGGAATCTCCCCACCTCTGACATGAAATCGAGTATAGTTATTTGCGTATGAGGCCCAGGGGAAAACAGCCGGGGAGATGGCATCCATGACGAAACGCAGGGTTTCCAAGCCGGTCTACGTTGGTGACGTGAAGGTAGGCGGCGATGCACCCATCACTGTGCAGTCCATGACCAAGACCGATACCCGTGATGTAGCGGCCACAGTCGCCCAGATCAAAGGCCTAGAAGAGATGGGCTGCGACATCATCCGTAGTGCGGTACCGGACATGGAAGCAGCGAAGGCCCTTGGCGATATTAAGCGACAGATAAATATCCCCCTCATCGCAGACATCCACTTCCACTACCAACTGGCCCTGGAAGCCCTGAATCAGGGCGTGGACTGCCTGCGACTGAACCCTGGTAATATCCGGGATCCTGAGCGTGTAAAAGAAGTCGTTATCGCCGCCAAAGAACGCGGCGTTCCCATTCGCATCGGCGTCAACTTCGGCAGTCTCCCACCCGTGGGTGGGATCGGCCAAACGCGAGGCTTCTCGCGCCTCTTCGATATGGTGAACAGACTTCCCAAAGCCGGCCAAGCGGAAGAAGGCGAGTACAGCGTCGTCGACCACATGGTGGCCACAGCGCTCTGGGAGATCAGCCTACTAGAAGACCTGGACTTTGACCTCATCAAGATATCCTTGAAAGCCTTTGACGTCCCCACGACGGTTGAGGCGTATGAGCGGTTGGCCAAGATGGTTCCGTATCCGTTGCACCTTGGCATTACCGAAGCAGGTACCGTGCAATCCGGCTCCATCCGCAGCGCCGTCGGCCTTGGCCACCTGCTGTATCAGGGCATCGGAGACACCATCCGCGTCTCGCTGAGCGGTGATTCGAAGGAAGAGATCACCGCCGGTTATGACATTCTGAAATCACTGAACCTCCGTGAGAAGGGCGTGACCCTGGTTGCGTGCCCCTCATGCGGTCGAGCAGACATCGATGTTGTGAAGCTCGCCAACCAGGTAGACGCGCTTGTGAAGGGCCTGGACACCACTATCAAAGTGGCGGTCATGGGCTGCGAGGTGAACGGGCCCGGTGAATCGAAGGATGCCGATATCGGCATTGCTGGTGGCAACGGCAGGGCAATCATCTTCCGCAAGGGAGTGAAGACAAAGGTTGTGCCGGAGGCCGAGATGTTGACAGCATTGATGGCAGAGATTGAAGAGATTACAGCGGCCAAGGCGGCGGAAGACACCACAACCGTTGCAAGTTAGATAAAGCAGCACAAAAAGAAAAGAGGGTGGCAAAACCACCCTCTTTTCTTTTTACCCTGTTACGCCTTTATCGCTTGCCGCTGGCGGCCCCCCTCAAGTTGGCGCCGGGTACAAATCCCACACGCTTGTGTGCAGGGATTTCCACAGTAGCACCGCCGCCGCGGATCGGGCGAACCCTGCGCTTTTTCACTTCTCGGACTTCAAAGGTGCCGAATCCGGTCATAACTACCTTGTTCCCTGCAGCAAGGGCTTCCTGAACACTCTCCAAAACGGCTGTCAATGCGGCATCAGCACCGGCTTTGGTGCCGCCTAATTTCGAAGACACTCTACCAACGAGGTCGACTTTTCGCAGTGTGGTCATAGGTATTTCCTCCTTAATTCTCATATCTACAAATACGAGGCGAGCGAAATATAGCACAGGGCAGATACCTTGCCTAGGGCAGTTTGGCCCCAATCCACACCTATCGGCCCTAAATACAAGGTCTAGTAAGAATGTCTTCACGTTTGCTATGCTAGTCAGTTAGAAACACAACAAAACCAAGGAGACTTCTGTGCGCCTCTCCCAATTTCTAGGCAGGACTCTACGCAGCGACCCTTCTGAGGCTGAGACAGACAACCATAAACTCATGCTCCGGACCGGTATGATCCAGCAACTGGCCGCTGGGGTGTACTCTTACGCCCCGCTGGCTCTCAAAAGCCTAACCAAAATTGCGAACATCATCAGAGAAGAGATGAACGCCGCCGGGGGCCAGGAGGTCAAGCTACCCATGCTTCAACCCCGGGAATTGTGGCAACAATCCGGACGCGACGCCACATACGGGCCTGACCTGATCCGCCTACAGGACAGAAGGGGCAGAGAGATGGTTCTTGCCCCAACCCATGAAGAGGCGGTCACGCTCCTGGTGAAGCAGCACCTCCAGAGCTATCGCGATCTGCCGATGTTGGTCTATCAGATTCAGACGAAGTTCAGAGATGAGATCCGCCCCAGAGGTGGCCTTATCCGCGTCCGCGAGTTCGACATGAAGGACGCCTACAGCTTCAACGCAGACCAGGAATCGCTGGACCAGACGTACCAACGCATGGTGCAGGCCTACCACAACATCTTTGGGCGGTGCGGAATCCCCGTAGTGCCTATCGAGGCAGACAGCGGGGCTATCGGCGGAAAGGACTCCCAGGAGTTCATCATGCCCAGTAGCATCGGAGAGGACACTTTCCTCACATGCCCGGGTTGTGGCTATGCAGCCAACGCCGAAAAGGGAGCGTTTGCCAGGCCACCAGCACCTTCCGAGGAGCTACTGCCTATGGAGGACATCCCTACTCCAGGCCAGAAGACCATACAAGACCTGGTAGATAACCTGCATGTGACCGCTGCGCAGACGCTAAAGGCCGTTTTCTATATGTCCGATGGCGAGATGGTCTTTGTCACCATCAGAGGAGACCTTGATGTCCAGGAAGTGAAGCTGAAGCGCGCGCTTGGCAGCAATGACCTCCGTCTGGCCACTGACGAAGAGGTAGCGGCGGCGGGTATTGTGGCCGGTTCTGCGTCAGCAGTGGGCATGAAGGGTATCAAGAGCATTGCCGACGAGTCGATACACGTGGGTACCAACTTCGTGGCCGGCGCGAACAAACCTGACTACCACCTACTGAACGTCAACACGCCACGCGACTTTGCGCCCGACATCGTGGCTGACATCGCAACCGCAGAGGCGGGACATGCTTGTGTCCGTTGTGGCACCGCCTTTGAGGCGCAGCGTGGCATTGAAGTAGGCCACGTATTCAAGCTGGGGACGTTTTACAGCGAAACCCTGGACGCAACCTTCCAGGACCAGGACGGGCAGCAGCAGCCCGCCATCATGGGGTGCTACGGCATCGGTGTCGGTAGGCTACTGGCTGCGACGGTTGAGCAGAACCACGACGAAAAGGGCATGACCCTGCCATCAAGCGTCGCTCCATTCCATGTATACCTGGCGGGGTTGAACATGGACAAGGAAGAAGTGGCAGCCGCCGCAGATAGCATCTATGAGGAACTGCTGGACGCCGGTGTTGAGGTGCTTTACGACGACCGTACGGACTCAGCTGGCGTGAAGTTCAATGACGCTGACCTGCTTGGCTTCCCGGTGCGAGTGGTGGTCAGCCCTCGCAACCTGAAAGAGGGTAAGGCCGAGATCAAGCTTCGTGTAGAGTCAGAAGCGAACATGGTGGCCCTGGAAGATGCCGCAAGTTACGTAACAACGCTCCTGACGACGTAGCGGGTTTGGTTACCTGCTTCGCTCGATGAGCTCGTTAGGCCTTATCGATGGGTCCAGCACTTTGTCTGCCGTTATAGAGCCAAGTACGGGAAGACCTGTGGGATCCAGAAGGCCTATCTGCACCAGGACAGACGCTTGATCCCAATAGATGTGCTCATGGACCAGTTTTCTGTCCCTGAACTCTACGATGGCCACCAGCGGTATCCTCACGTGCTTTCCGGTGGGCGAGATGCCAGGCAGCATCCAGTCCATCTGCATGTCATGGGTGAATGAGAAGACGAGCTCGTCCACCAACTGGTCGGCTCCAACCGTTCGAGACACCGATACCATCCCTGTATCGGCAGGCATCTTGGGAATGAAGTTCTGGGAATAGAATTCGCCGAGCTGTGATTTCCCGTAACCCCCGGTCAGTGTGGGAATGTGGTTCACGTAGGCATCTTCAACCATGGTTTCCAGGGTGTCTTCTGTATTTCGGGTCTCAAACTCATATTTGATGTGCTCTTCCCAGAGAGCAACCATCTCATTGGCAGTCAGTCCGCTAGCCATCACTATGCTCCTTTATCAAACCCGATTAATTGTGGACACAGTACAAACCAAGACAGCCTTCGTCAAATTTCGTCACGACGAAATACGTCTTTTCCCCATGGTCGGGGGAAGGCATCACTGCTATACTGGATGCCTACGGCACAAACAAGCATCCCAGGCGCTTTCGTTCTGCCCTTCTGGTATGGATTATCCTTGCCAGTTCCTCAGATTTCGTAATTCTGTTTCACGGTTGCAGGAGCGTTTTTTGTCCAACGAGGTTGCACCAGTACCACCAGGTCATCAGTACAGCCGCTTGCGGCAGGGTCCGATGCGTGCTTTCTCCTATCAGCGGTTTGGCTTGTTCTGGTTCTACTCGCTGCTCTCCATCGTCTCCTTCTTCATGATTCTTATCGTGAGAGGCTGGCTGATCCTTGACCTGACAGACTCCGCGTTTATGGTCACCGCAGTCAACGCTGCGCAGCTGCTCCCCATGCTGGTGCTACCGCTCCTTGGCGGTGTGCTGGCCGACAGAGGTGGGCGCAAAATACTCCTGCTGGTCACAGACACCTTCAATCTCCTGTCCTTGCTAGTGATGGCCGTGCTGCTCTTCGCAGGATGGATTGAGGTTTGGCATGTCTTCGCCCTCTCGCTGGCAAACGGGGTAGCGTTCTCCTTCGCCATGCCGGCACGCACATCGGTTGTGCCTGACCTGGTAGGGCCAGGCGACGTTCCCAGCGCAGTTGCCCTGTTCAGCACCATATTCAGCTTGGGTCAGATTGCCGGCCCCGCACCCGCCGGGTTCATCATTGGCGCATGGGGTATGGGCACCACATTCCTGGTGGCAGCGGGGATCCTGGTACCGTCTCTTATTGGGATGGCTCTATTCCCTGTCCCCAGACATGCGGGGACATACAGACCTGACGCAGATAAACCTAGAGAATCTGTCGTGCAAAGCATCTTTGGCGGATTCCGCTACGTCCGCAGCCAGCAACTGATCATCGGGTTACTGCTGCTCGGATTGGTTGTCACCATGTTCATCATGCCATTCCAGGCCATCATGCCCGTCATCATTCGAGACATCCTGGAGCGAGGGCCAGAGGATCTTGGTATTTTGATGACAGCATCCGGTGTAGGCGCTTTCTGTGGATCCATCAGTGTGGCAGTAGCTAACGGGATACGGCGCCTGAATATCATGATGATGATTGCCGGGATAGGCGTAGGCGTTATCCTGATATTCTTCTCCCTGTCGTCGATTTATTCCCTTTCGCTCATCCTTGCATTTGCTTTAGGGCTCTTTGTTCAGATGTTCATGACCAGCAACTTCACACTGGTGCAGATGGCAACACCTGACGAGATCAGGGCACGGGTTATCAGCATGCGGTTCATTGCCATTGGGCTAGGGCCGATCGGGATGATCAGCCTGGGCATCGCCTCAGAGGTCTACGGACCCCAACCATCGCTCGTCGTCATGGCTCTCATCAACATTGTCCTTGTCACACTCATCTTCATCAGCTTTCGTTCCCTCCGAAATGCAGAGGCCTCGGTGGCAGTCATGGCCGAAGATTTAGCTCGAGAGCCGATTGCAGAAGAACAAACCGCTGCCTAGTCGGTTTTTGGAATCAGTTGACACCAATGGACTCCCGCGACACACTCTCTTTTGTTACTACTTCTCCCTTGTTTTCTATGTGGCGATGTATCTAAAGAGGAGCACCATGGCAGTGGTTAAATATTCGCTCGATGAATTCATTAGCGACATGACTTCCCTGGTAGAGGCCCAGCCAAATCAGGCGAGGTTATTTGAAAAGGGTTCAAGCCATCTCCAAAGACTCATACAAAACCCTTCTGCAATCCCGGAGGAGTACCGGATGACCACTGGCTCTGGACCCAGGGCTAACCATGGTTCGTACCTTCTCCATCAATCGCCAAGCGGCCTCTCTATCACCGCAGTGGTTTGGGGACCAGGCGACTTCGCTCTACCGCACGATCATGGTACATGGGGCATGATTGGCGTTGTAGGCAATTCGCTGATGGAGACGCGGTACCGCCGCATGGACGACAGGAGTCAGGACGATTTTGCCCTACTAGAGGAAGACCGCGTTGGCGAAGTGAAGACTGGCGAGGTAACGCTTCTTATTCCTGATGTGGATGAGATTCATCAAATGAACAACCTGACGGACAAACCAACTCCGGAGATTCACGTATACGGCCTTGATCTTAGAGGATGGGATCGCAGGCAGTACAACCCGCAGACCGGCAAGATCACCCACTTCTCAACAACCAAATGGGATAACTGCTAATGGCTGCGTTCATCACACCCGCTGACCTTAACGCCCTGTTCGATGGCTCAACTCCCTTCGCCCTGTTGGATGTCCGTGAAGCTGGCGAGTACAACAGCACCCACATACCCGGCGCATCCTGGCTACCACGCCGTCGCCTGGAGTTCCAAATGACCGATTCCGTGCCGTTCAAAGGCGTCCAGGTAATCGTCTGCGATGACGAAGGCCGCCGCGCAGCCCTGGCTGCAGCAACACTTGAGGGGATGGGCTACACCAACGTCTCAGCCCTCAAAGGAGGCACGAACGCCTGGACGAACCAGCAGTACCCCACCGAATGGGGCATGAACGTGCCAAGCAAGGACTTCGGCGAGAAGGTGGAGATACAGAACACGGTCATTGAAATCAGCGCGGACGACCTCCATGCCCGGCTTGAAACAGGAAAGCACACCGTCATTCTTGATGCACGCACGCCTGAGGAGTACCAACGCTTCAACATCCCTGGCAGTCGCAGCCTTCCCGGGGGTGAGCTTGCCTACAGGATTACAGACATTGCAGAGGGGTTAGCAGCCGACGATGCCATCATCGTGAACTGTGCAGGCAGGACGCGGAGCATCATCGGTGCACGGGCACTACAACGTATGGGTTTCACCAACGTGTCAGCGCTGACCAACGGCACAGCGGGCTGGATGTTGGCAGGCTACGAGCTTGAACGCGGCGCTGATCGACTCGCCATGCCAGAGCCATCGACAAAGGGTGTCGCTGCGGCAGAGGCCTATGCGGAGGTGCTGGCAGCAGAGGACGGTATCCGATATCTGGATATCGACGGGCTACAGGCGCAACTCTCAGCCCGAAATGAGCGCACCATCTACTTCATAGATGTCCGCACGAACGCTGAGTACGCAGAGGGCCACATCCCAGGCTTCCAGTGGATACCGGGCGGCCAGGCTGTACAACGCTCAGACGATGCAGCGGTGGTGAAGGGTGCCACTGTGGTCTTCTGCTGCGATGGCAAGGCTAGGGCAACCGTGACCGCCTCCTGGTATCGACAACTCGGCATACAGGACGTATTCGTCGTCGATGGCGGCACGACT
>Ga0115002_10005166_pt1 | contig 15486 bp, 10 predicted proteins | sample ArcticOcean_MG_C_8_FD_89576 | JGI IMG/M metagenome (GOLD analysis project Ga0115002, IMG submission 89576) | Marine microbial communities from western Arctic Ocean - ArcticOcean_MG_CB11_86 | ecosystem: Environmental > Aquatic > Marine > Oceanic | place: Arctic Ocean: Canada Basin | collected... | reverse complement strand
GAGTTCCGTCACGTAGTTTTCAGCGGTCTTTGCTAGCGGCCGATGGTCACGCAAGCCGCCTGCCAGCGCTTGACCGATCATGTCGTCGAGTAATTCGGTCGTTTTTGAAAAGTTCTGCTCAAGGCGTTGCCGCTGCTTCGGACTATAAGGCACGCAGCCTTGGGGTGCGACTTTTTGACTCAGCGGCGAAGCCATATTTTTGATCTGCAGCGAAACCGAAGCGGCCAGGGAGTTGGCTCGTAATTCGAGCTCGGCAGCAGCTGGGGGAGGCCGACTACGAAAATCGGGCTGAGCCAGCGGAGGAGCCTGACGAGGAGATCTAGGCGGAGGTATTGGTGGTGTACGCCGTGGCGGCAAACGTTCGGCGGTAGCTTTTTTCTTGCCCAGTAAGGCCGCCGCGTCGTCGGGATGGAGCAGCACCTCGTTAATACCACGTTTTCGCAGACGCTCCTTGATGGCGGAGGTGAGAAGCGCGCCGGCAGCAAGGAGCAAGCGGTCTTCGTCGTCATTGATCGGATGACCTAACCGGCTACCCACTGGTAGTTCGCGAGTCTTAACTCGTACGGACTTGCTTGACGACATGTCAGGTGTTCCCTCCCATGACTGCGCCTGACTGAAAAGTCCTCTCTCCCCTGTGAGAGTGGGATTTTGAAACTACCGTTTGTCTGCTCTTGTCCCCTATTGTATCGGTTGCTAGCTGCAGAAAAAGTACCACAACCGCAAGTGGTTTGCCGTCAGTCTTTCAGGACGAATGTCACCATTAAAGTAACCCGATAGCGCTTGACTTTGCCATCTTCGATGTCAACTTTTTGATATTTGACCCAAGCGCCTTTCACATCATTCAGCGTTTTGCAGGCCCGTTCGATGCCTTTTTCTACGGCGTCTTCAAAGCTTTTCTTGCTGGAACAGATAATCTCGGTAACACGTGCGACAGAGGACCATGCTGGAACTCCTTCAAAGGGGCAATTTCACGGCGGGAGGATACACACAGTTAAGAGCGACCCGTAAGAGCGGCCCGAAAATTTGGGCTTGGTTTCAATTAGGGTCAGAAAATGTCGGCGCGTACACCGGGAGCTTTCCTGCAACTGCCGAACCAACTGAGGTGAGCAAATCGTGGTCAGACGAGACTCCGCGCCCAAGGTGAACGAATTTTTTGGCACCTTACTGTCAGCGGCGGTGAATTGGTCATTCGAGCATAGGACGGCTGGACGGCCTACGGCCAGCAATGGTGTATTTTCCATAAAGCGTGGCGGCAGAACTACTTACGACTATGATAGCAACCACGACGTACCTTGACCCCATGAGAAAATCGCAATAAAATTTTTGCTGCGAAGATGTTGCACAAATCCTCCCTGTTTCGTAGGACCACGAGCCCTACGATATAAGTAGCGGTGCGCTTAGATGCCGCGAGTCACCAGCTGAGTAAACGATGGAAGTTTTAGCAAGAATTTGGGAAATCGTGGCCGGTTTCGGTAACGGTATTTTGGGCCGCTTCGAACGTGGGATAACCGCCATGTTTGGCTCGGCCAACGCGCGTTTTTTGAGGCGGCTGCAGCCGAAAGTAGATGCGATCAATGCGCTGGAGCCAATCTACAAAGAGCTGAGCGAAGAGCAGCTTCGCGTCAAAACCGATGAATTCCGCCAGCGATTGGATGCCGGCGAGACGGTCAATGACTTACTCGTCGAGACGTTTGCCCTTTGCCGCGAGGCCGGCGTGCGGTTTCTCGGCATGCGGCTTTACGACGTCCAGCTTATCGGTGGCATGATCTTGCACGAAGGCAATATCGCAGAGATGGTGACTGGTGAAGGAAAGACCTTGGTTGCGACGATGCCGGCGTATCTCAACGCGATCGAAGGCAAAGGTGTCCATGTCATTACGGTAAACGATTATCTGGCGCGCCGCGACATGGAGTGGATGGCGCCACTCTACCGGGGACTGGGTCTCACCGTGGGAGCGATCTGGTCGGGTATGGAACCGGACGAACGCCAGCAGTCCTACGCTCGAAATATCACCTACGGTACCAATAACGAGTTTGGCTTCGACTACCTGCGCGACAACATGAAGCAGGCCGCCCAGGACGACGAGAACTATCCGAAGCATCAGCAGCAAGTCCAAGGTAGGCTCCACTATGCCATCGTCGATGAAGTGGACAACATTTTGATTGACGAAGCGCGTACCCCACTGATTATCTCTGGACCGGCGCGCGACGACACGACCAAATATGTCAAAGCTGACAAGATTGCCCGACAGCTCAAGCCGAATCTACATTTCGAGGTTAAAGAGAAAGAGCATTCCGCAAATCTGACCGACGAAGGGATTCGTGCGGCGGAGAAACTGGCCGGAGTCGAGAGCTTTTACACCGCGGGCAATATGCAGTGGCCCCACCTGATCGACAACTCACTCAAGGCACACCATCTCTACAAGCTCGACGTCAACTATGTCATCCAAGACGGCAAGATTGTTATTGTTGACGAATTTACAGGCCGCCTGATGGAGGGTCGTCAATGGAGTGACGGCTTGCACCAAGCTGTGGAGGCCAAAGAAGGTGTGCATGTCAAGGAAGAAAACCAAACGCTTGCGACGATTACGTTGCAGAACTACTTTAAGCTCTATAAGAAAATATCGGGCATGACCGGTACCGCGCTCACCGAGGCGGGCGAGTTCTGGAAGATTTACCAGCTCGACGTGATTGGCGTGCCCACGAACCGCGAGATGAGGCGGGCCGAGTTTCCCGACGCTATCTTCCGCACGGAGCGAGAAAAGTATGTCGCCATTGCCGAAGAAATTGAACGACTCAGCAAATTTTCGACGGTCACCCTCACAAATGGCAGCGAAATCATTGGCAAGCTGGTCAGCCAAGACGATCAGTCGGTGACGCTGGAATTGTCGGACACGCACAAGCAGGAAACTATTTCGCGAGATCAGATGAAGCAAATCCAAGAACCGGGACGGCCCATTTTGGTCGGTACGGTTTCTATTGAGAAGAGCGAACGCCTGGCAAGCTTGCTTGACAAGCGAGGCATCAGGCACGAAGTGCTGAATGCCAAGCAACACAAACGCGAGGCAGAAATCGTCGCCCAAGCAGGGAGACGCAATGCGGTGACGATTGCCACCAATATGGCTGGCCGTGGTACCGATATCGTACTCGGCGGCAATCCGGAGACAATGGCTTGGGCTCAGCTGCAGGACAAGTATCCTACGCGGCTCGAAGTTCCTCAGGAAGAATGGGATCAGTTGGTTGCCCAGATCGACCGCCGTGAAAAGATGAAAGAGCAGGGCGAAGAGGTCAAAGCGATTGGCGGCCTACATATCGTCGGTACCGAGCGACATGAGTCACGGCGTATCGACCTGCAATTGCGTGGCCGCTGTGGTCGTCAAGGCGACCCAGGTAGTAGTCGCTTCTTCCTGTCACTCGAAGACGACTTGATGCGGATCTTCGCTGGCGAATGGGTCAAGAACATTCTCACTCGACTGGGTATGCAAGAAGGCGAGGCGATCGAAAGCAAGCTCGTCACTCGTCGCATTGAAGGGGCTCAAAAGAAGGTCGAAGAAAAGAACTTTGAGATTCGTAAGAACCTCCTCGAATACGACGAGGTCATGGACGAGCAGCGCAAACGCGTCTATGGCTACCGTCAGCGAATTCTCGACGGGGTGAATTGCCGTGATTTGATCATGGAAATGATCGGCAAACAGCTCGATGAACATTTGCAAAAATTCTTGGACTCGGACTACGGCAGCGACTCGTTTTCTGCCGCCGCGAGCGGCTTACTCAATGTCCAGCTTGAACCGCGCGACTTCCGCAATACGAGTTGGGGAGATGCCGAGCGACAGGCACGCGACGAAGCCTACCGATTGGCAGAGTCGAATGTGCTCGACGCAATTGAAGAAAACCTGCCCGGCGATGAAGATTCCTCCGAATGGAATTGGCAGGCTTTGGCCAAATGGTCGGCGCAGCGCTGGAGCACTAACTACCGCGACCGCGACCTCAAAAAGATCGGCCATGATCACCTGGCTGAGGTATTGATCCAAAATGCGCACGAAGCGATTGAGCAAATCGATCTCACCGAATGCGAACGGATGCTGGAGCCTGGCTTTGGCGTAAAGACAGCTTGCGCTTGGCTGCAGCATAAATTCGGCATTGAACTGGTTCCGGGCGAAGTCGGGGATCTTGAGCCGCATGATTTTATTGCACTTGCCCATCAACGCGCACAAGAAGCTTATGACGCGCGCGAATCAGAATTTCCAGTCTTGGCCGGGCTTTTGAGGTTTACGTCTCGTGACCGAAGTGGCAACAAGCATGGGTTCCAGCGTGAGGAATTGATCGAGTGGGCTAACCAGCGTTTTGGCATCAGCTTGTCGATGGAAGACTTACAAAACAAGCAGCAGGAAGAAGTTCGCCAATTGCTGCTCGCGCATAGTCGAGAGAATAATGTTCGTGCGAACCAGGTTGCTGCTGAAGCGCAGGAGCGTGTGGCCGCGTTGTTCTCGGAGTCGGGCGATTCAGTATCCCTGGGCCAAGCTACCGGTAATAACGGCAAGCTCGACGACCTGAGTAGCTGGCTCAGCGAAGCGTGTGCGTGTGAACTCAGCAGTTCGGATCTCGCCAAACTTGATTTAGATGCAGCGCAGCGCCGGGTTTCGCAATTGGTCGAAAATCGCTATCGCCCCGAGATGCGCCGTATGGAGAGGGTGTTGCTGCTGCAGATCCTGGATCAAGGCTGGAAAGAGCATTTGCTTTCCATGGACCATTTGCGTTCCAGCGTCGGGCTGCGTGGCTACGCGCAAATCGACCCCAAGGTCGAGTACAAGCGCGAAGGCATGAAGATGTTCGAGCAGATGTGGAGCTCGGTAGCCAGCTACGTGACCGATTTGATTTTCAAGATGGAGCAGCTCGACGAAGATTTTGTCGGCAGCACCTGGGTGGAAACGGCGGCGGTCCACGAAGAGGCGCCCAGCACTTCACAAATCGCCCAGCAACAGCAGGCAGCCGTTCAAGGCAGCGAAGCACAGCAGAAGATGGAACCGATTCGCAACCGGACCGAGAAAATCGGGCGCAACCAGCCTTGCCCCTGCGGTAGCGGGAAAAAATACAAGCAGTGTCACGGAAAAACTGGGTGATTCCCTATACGGGACTATATTTCTTGCCATCACAGGGGATAACCACGAATCAAACCAACCACACGAATAGTGGTGCCAAGACAATAATTCGTAAGATTCGTGTAATTCGTGGTTTAAAAACAGTAAGGGAAAGGAATCCCGGGTGACTCGTCTTTTGGCATGGCTGCTGAATGCCCTGTATCTGATCGCGATTTTCGTAACGCTGCCCTGGCTTGTCTGGTCGGCGGTGAAGCACGGCAAATACCGGGAAGGGTTTGCGGCGAAGCTTTGGGGCCAAGTGCCACAGCGCAAGGGCGGCCGCCCTTGCGTTTGGCTACATGCGGTAAGCGTAGGCGAGGTGAATCTTCTCAGTACTGTGATCGATGCCTTGAAGAGCAGCCGACCCGAGTGGGAATACGTTATTTCGACGACCACAAAGACCGGATACGAACTGGCTCAGAAAAAGTATGTTGGCCACACCGTCTTTTACTGCCCACTCGACTTTAGCTGGGCCACTCAGCGAGCCATGCGGCGCATGCGGCCAGCTTTGTTGCTGCTGGCCGAGCTGGAACTATGGCCCAATCTCATTCAATCGGCCCGGTCTCACGGTGCGCGCATCGCCATCGTCAATGGCCGGTTAAGCGATAGCAGCATGCGCGGATACCGCCGCCTGCGACCACTGGTTGTCCGAGTACTTCGGCAGGTCGACTTGATTGCCGCTCAAAACAAGGAGACGGCCGACCGGTTCCTCCAGCTAGGAGCAAAGCGCATCTCGGTTCACACAACCGGATCACTGAAATTCGACGGTGCCCAAACCGACCGAAGAAACGGGCGAACGTGCGCGCTTGCAGAGCTGGCAGGCTTGGCGGCAGGCGACGTGGTACTGCTGGCTGGCAGCACCCGATCGCCGGAAGAAGCCTATGCAATCAGCATCTACCAAAAACTGTTGCAGGAATACCCGCGATTGAAATTGGTACTCGTCCCGCGTCACCCACAACGGTTCGACGAAGTCGCAGACCTGCTCAAACAATCGGGACTGGCCTGGACTCGCAGGTCCAAGCTGGAGTCACATGGTTCCGCAATCCGCAATTATGGTTCCGCAATCCGCAATTCGCATTCCGTAATTCTAATCGACACAGTCGGCGAACTCTCCGCTTGGTGGGGCCTCGCCACGGTGGGTTTCGTTGGCGGCAGCTTCGGCAGCCGTGGCGGACAAAACATGCTCGAGCCAGCCGCCTACGGCGTAGCCACTTGTTTTGGTCCCAACACGCGAAACTTTCGCGACATTGTCTCGCAGCTGTTGGCCGCAGATGGAGCCAAGGTGGTTAACGACCGCGATGGTTTTGAGCAGTTTGTCCGCCACGTGCTCGAGGATCCCGAATGGGCAGAACAACTTGGGAAAAACGCGCGGGCGCTGGTCCTGGCCCAGCAGGGCGCAACGCAGCGCACCGTAGAAATGTTGCTGCCACTTGTTAAAGCCGACACGGATGCACCTAGGCTCAGCGCGGCATAGATTTACCGGGAATTTCTTACGAATTCGAGTTGGCAATCTCCGAATCGTCGACTTCGTTTTCGTCGTTCCCAACGTGCTCGTGTTCTTGAATATGCTCTGGGCAATAGCAGCACTGGCCAACGCATTTCGAGCAGTAGCGAAAGAGGGTCCGCGGCGAGTCGCCCGAGTTGAGCCCGCAGACGAGGCATTGGTGGGCCAATGCATGAGTGGCTGTATTGGTTTTGGTCTGGAAGCTACGCCGCCGCTGGCCCTGCTTTAATTCGTGCCAATGTTCACGGCCAAAGAACAATAGGTAATTGAGTACCGAAGCCACAATTAGCATCCGGTCCATCCAGTTCCCCGTCATTATTCCGTAGGCATAGCCAATCCACGCGAGCAGCGCTAGCCATTTAATCTTAATGGGCAAGACTAGCATGACGTTGATCACAAAATCCGGAAACAGTCTGGCGAAGGCAAGAAAAACTGTGCCATAGAGAAAAGCGTTGGATGCTATCAGGTCGACACCCTGCGTCCAAGCCAGAAACGTCGCGACGATGTTCGCGAAATAACCGATACAGAGAAAAATATTGTAGCGCACTGTGCCCCATTGGTTTTCCAGAGCTGTGCCGAAAAGATAAAACAGGTACCAAGTGAAAGCCGCAAATAGAATTACGGTTTTCGGCGGGATAAACGGAAAAGAAAAGAGACGCCATATTTCCCCGCTAAATACTTGAGAAGGAATCAGTTGGATTTTAGCGAAGGGATCTGCACCCGGATTCTGCGCTGCAAATACCATCCGCGCAACGTACAGTAAGACTTGCCCCGCGATGATAATGCTCGTTAGGTTGGGAATTGCCCAAGGCCGGAGTCGAGATTCTAGGCGTTGCAGAAGGGAAGGTTTATTTGAGGACATAGTTTGAGGACATGGTTTGAGGACATAGTTTGAGGACATAGTTTGAGCCAATGGTCGCCCGCACCATGGGTCAGGGGTCGTACGGTTGCAGCTTGCCCCATGGGTAACCGCTGGGCTCGTATTGATCAATACGTGGTGGACCGGCAGGTGCAAAAAAAACTCATTCTTGGCAAAGTTGTCGCCACCCTCGCACTGGTGGCACTGCATGGTACCACTGTGCGGAGCTGGCTGAGCGGTCTATAATCGCCAATCTATGAGCGCTATCGAAATCCGTGGGCTGCAGAAGTCCTATCGCGTCTATCAGAAAAAAGAGGGTCTGTGGGCCTCGCTTAGGGGACTGTTCCATCGCGAATACCGCTCGGTCGATGCCGTGCGGAGCATCGACTTGGACGTCGAGCAGGGCGAGTTTGTGGCCTTTCTGGGCCCCAACGGTGCAGGAAAAACCACCACGCTGAAGTTGCTCTCGGGAGTGATTAGCCCTAGCGGCGGCGAAGCACACGTGCTGGGTCACGTTCCCTGGCTCCGAGAAAACGAATACCGCCGCCGCTTTGCGCTCGTGATGGGCCAAAAAAACCAACTCTGGTGGGATCTGCCCGCCCAGGAGTCGTTTCGCCTCCACGAGAAAATCTACCGGATCGACCCCGACGAATTTCGCCGCTCACGCGACGAATTGACCGACATGCTCGACGTGCAGCATCTGCTCGGCAGGCCCGTCCGCGAGTTGTCGCTCGGCGAGCGGATGAAGATGGAGCTGATTGCCGCTTTGCTGCATTCGCCCGAGGTGCTCTTCCTCGACGAGCCGACGATCGGGCTGGACGTCATTGCCCAGCACAATATCCAGAAGTTTTTGAAACACTACCAGGAAGAGCGAAAGATTACCGTCCTGTTGACCAGCCATTACATGAAAGATGTCGCCGCCCTCTGTAATCGCGTCGTCATCATCGCCCACGGCGAAATCGTGTATGACGGCTCGCTCTCTGGCATCGTCGACCGGTTCAGCGGCCACAAAGTGTTGTCGCTCCAGTTTGCCGACGACCGCATGCCCAGCGACCTGGCCCGTTATGGCGAGGTACTTGAAATCATCGAACCGAAGGCCCGCTTGCGTGTCGACCGTAGCAAGATCGCCGATGTCTTGTCGTCGGTCTTGGCCAGCTATTCGATCGAAGACGTAAGCGTCGAAGACCCGCCGCTCGAAGAAGTCATCGCCGAGATGTTCGCCCTCTCCGCAGAAAAAAACCAAGAGCAAAACGATTTCCCCCAGTCGCTAGCCCGTCAACCTTAAAGTCCCTGCGCCGCATCACAACCACCACCCACAACCCGAATCCCGAATCCCGAATCCCGAATCCAACTACCGCCCTAAGAGTTCAACTACCGCCGTCGGCCTTGCTACGCAAAGGACTACCGCGATCCGACTCGCTTCCTCGCTATTGCTCGGCGTCGTCACTTGCTTCCTCCGCGGCGGCCGGCGGCCTCAGTTGCTTCTTGGGGCATAAGGGAATCGGTTGCTCCCACCACCCTCAACCCTCACCATCCAATCGCCATGATTGCTCGCGCCCAAACCTGGTGGACCATTCTCAAGATCTGCGTCGAAGAGCGGCTCGTTTATCGGGGCGACTTTGCGCTTGGGACCTTGATGCGGTTTCTGCCGATCGTGACGCAGATATTTCTGTGGACGGCCGTCTTCGCGGCAGCCGGTGCTGGGAAGATCCAGGGTTATACGTCGGAGGATGTGATTGCCTACTATCTGCTAACGATGCTTGCGCGAGCATTCTCGAGCATGCCTGGGCTGGCCACCGGCATCGCGCGCCAGGTGCGCGACGGAGAAATCAAGAAGTTTCTGATTCAGCCGATCGATTTGGTGAGCTATCTGCTGCTGGCCCGCATTGCGCACAAGGCGGTGTACTACCTGGTTGCTGCCGGACCGTTTGCACTCGTGTATTATCTTTGCCGGAGCTACTTCTCGGGATGGCCAGCGCCGGAGGTGTTCGCGGCGTTTGTCTTGTCGTTGGTGCTGGCGTTTATGCTGGGTTTCTTCCTGGAAGCGTCGATGGGCATGATCGCTTTCTGGTTTTTAGAGGTCACCTCGCTGTTGTTCGTCTACATGTTGTTCACGTTCTTTTTTTCAGGTCACATGTTCCCGCTCGATTTCTTGCCCGACCCTTGGCGGACCATTGTCGACTTCATGCCGTTCAAATACATGGCCTACTTCCCCGCCGCAGTCTTCATCGGTAAGGTCGAGGGAGCCGACTTGGTGCAGGGCCTCATGATTCAGGCCGGTTGGGTGGTATTTTTTATCCTATTGTGTCGCCGCCTGATGCATTCCGGGTTCAACCGCTACAGCGGGTTTGGAGGATAGACGATTGCGGATATTGGATTGCAGATTGCGGAATGTTTCTCAATCCCAAATCCGAATTCCCAAATCCGAAATATCATGAACCAACCTTCCTACCTTGGCGTCTTTCTCACCTTTGCGCGGAATAGTCTCATCCGTGACATGACGTTTCGTGCGAATTTCATCATCGAAATCATTTCGTCGATGTCGTGGATGATCATGAACCTAGGTTTCTACACGCTGGTATACCGATTCACGCCGGATATCGGCGCTTGGGAGAAGTACGAGTTTTTTGTGTTTATTTCCACGACGATGTTCGTCAACAGCCTGGTCCAGGCTTTCTTCATGCCGAACATGCAGGAACTCAGCGAGTTGGTCCGCACCGGCGGGATGGACTTTGCGCTACTCAAACCGATCGACACGCAGTTCTTGGTCTCACTACAGCGGGTAAGCTGGTCGTCGCTGGGAAATTTCTTCGTAGCCTTGTTACTGCTGGCTTATGCTTTGCCGCGCATTGATGGCTTCCAGCTTTCGCCTTGGCAGTTTGCTCTCTATCCGCTCTACATCGTCCTTGGCGTCTTGATACTGTATAGCGTGATGATTACGCTGGCGGCGACGAGCATTTGGTTGGGACGGAACCAGTCGCTCTACGATTTCTGGTTTTATATTACGAATTTCTCGCGTTACCCAATGGAGATATACACGGGACCCTGGGGCACGCCTCTCAAGAACATCTTCACCTTTGTGATCCCGATTCTGGTTGTGATCAACGTACCGGCTCGACTCATCGCCAAGCCGCTCTCCAGCGGGCAATGGCCGTTGGCGACGTTTGCCCTATTGGCCACAGTGCTGTCGCTGGCTGGCAGCCGTTGGGTTTTTAAGCAAGCACTGAAGAGCTACCGTAGCGCCAGCAGCTGATCGATTGCGGAATTCGGATTGCGGATTGCGGAATTGGACTAGGTTTGACTGTTGCGTGATATGATTTACAGACCTAGCGTCGATCATCGGTAAAGATTCCAATGCGATCATCGATATCCGCAATCCAAAATCCGCAATCCCAAATGGCTGACGACTCGCTCCCTCGCATTGCCATCCTTGGCGCTGGCCCAATTGGGCTAGAGGCCTCGCTCTATGCGCGCTACTTAGGCTATCAAGTCGAACTTATCGAGCGTGGTGCATCGCCAGCAGCTAATGTGCTCCAGTGGGGGCATGTAAGGCTGTTTACTCCGTTTGGCATGAATGCTTCGCCACTCGGCGTCGCGGCGCTGCAGGCACAAGATCCCAGTTGGCAGCCTCCCGCGGCCGAAGACATGCTATCGGGGGCCGAGTATCTAGAGCGGTATCTCAAGCGACTGGCCGAAAGCGATTTAGTTGCAGGTCCGCTTCAATGCGAGACCGAAGTGGTGGCCGCCGGACGCAAAGATTGGCTGAAGTGCGAAGGTGTTGGGGACGCAGACCGCGGGGCATCGCCGTTTGTTTTGTTGCTTCGAACCTCGGATGGGCAGGAGCGCGTCACCGAAGCCGATGTCGTCATCGACTGCACGGGAACCTTCGGCAATCACAATTGGCTAGGGCAGGGGGGTATTCCTGCACCGGGAGAAACCACCGCTTCGGCGCATATTGACTACGGTTTACCGGACGTGCTTGGCCGCGACAAACAGCACTATCAAGGCAAGCTCACCTTGGTCGTGGGAGCCGGCTATTCCGCGGCTACCGTTATCACTCAGCTTGCCAAGTTGGCTGAGGCAAAAATTACCTGGCTCACACGCAACACGACCGAGTCGGGGCCCATAGCACGTAACACACGCGATCGCCTCGCCAGCCGTGATGCCTTGGCAGCCGAAGCCAACCGACTTGCCACAGAAGACGGGCCGGTTTCACCTTGCGCTGGCACAAGTATTACAGCAGTGGAGTATCGCGAGGCGACCGATGACTTTGCAGTTGTCTTTGACGGCGAGGACGCCCGTGAGACGATTTTCGATCGCATCGTGGCCAACGTCGGCTACCGCGCGGACAATCGAATCTACAGTGAGCTACAAGTCCACGAATGCTACGCGACCGGCGGCCCCATGAAGCTTGCGGCCCAATTGCTGGGGAACAGTTCGGCAGATTGCCTCGACCAAACCTCCTGCGGTCCGCAAAGCTTGCTGAACCCCGAACCGAATTTTTACATCCTCGGCAGCAAGAGCTACGGCCGAGGTGCACAGTTCCTACTTTCGGTGGGCTTGGAGCAAATCCGCGAAGTGTTCACAATCATCGGCGAGCGCGAAGACCTGGACATTTATGCTACAATGCCGGTGATCCCGAATGACCAATGACCAATGAAAAAGCGTTGCTACACAGTCATTGGTCATTGCGGCTGGTCATTGGTCATTTTAACTATTTGACTTACCATGCTTGACTCTCTACCCCCAACCGTCGAGCTCTCTCACTTGGATCACCTCTGGTTCCAAGTCTCGGGTACGCTCTGCAATCTCACTTGCCATCACTGCTTTATCAGCTGTAGCCCCAAGAACGATTCGTTTGGCTATCTCTCGCTTGACGAAGTGAAGCGCAGATTAGAAGAATCGGTCGCTCTGGGGGTGAAAGAATATTACTTCACCGGCGGTGAACCGTTTCTCAATCGGGACATTGTGCCGATTCTTGTAGAAACCTTGTGCTACGGCCCGGCGACGGTACTCACCAACGGCACGGTATTGAAAGACGAATGGCTGGAGCAACTGCGCGCCGCTGAACAGGCGAGTTTGTACTCGCTGGAGCTTCGTGTTTCGATCGACGGTTTTTCGCCGGAGACCAATGATCCCATCCGTGGCGAGGGGACTTTTGTGCGGGCCGTCGAGGGCGTGCAGAAGCTGGTCGAGTTTGGGTTCCTGCCAATTATCACCGCCACGCGAACGTGGCCTGATGCCGACCAGCAGCAAGTCGTCGGCCAGTTCGTCGCGACACTTAAACTGGCCGGCTACGAGCGCCCTCGACTCAAAATCTTACCGCCCCTGCAGATCGGTGCCGAAGCCGAGCGCACCCAAGGCTATCGCGACAGCGAGCGCATCACCCGGCGCATGATGAAGGGCTTTGACGCCAGCCAGTTAGTATGCGAACACTCGCGGGTCGTGACAGACCGAGGCGTGTACGTCTGCCCGATATTACTGGAGTCTCCCGACGCCAATTTGGGAGATTCGCTCGAAGAAGCCGGCAAGCCCTTTCCGCTGACTCATGGGGCATGCTACACCTGTTACCAGTACGGAGCGATTTGCTCCAACGCCTCGAGTGCCGTGCGTGGGGACAAATAGAAAAAGAAGCCTGAGGAGTGCGAAAAAAGAGGTGGATGTGATTTGGCATCCACACATAGGCGAAGACTTCTTAGCAGGTCCGGTCTACCGTTTGTTGTAAGCCGTCGATTATCCGCAGAAAGTCGTTGTCCTCACGAAACAGGCATTGCCGGCCATTCCCACGTGCCATCGCGTGGTAGATCGCCCCAGCGTATTGAATTGTAAGTAGCCTTGCCATGGCGGTATCTTAACCCATGCCAAGTCCCTGAAAACCCTTTAACAGGGTCTGACCCCATGGCCAGACCCCATGGCCAGACCCCATGGCCAGCCCCGCTTCCCCCCGGAAGCCCGGGGCAAATAAATCTTTTCGGTAGATGGTGTACACACAGAGAACGCAGTACCGAAACCGATCCACAGCCACCCGAAAAGTTTGGCTTGCCCCATAGTTAACGTGCCGAAAAAAACCGAGAGCTAGTCCCACTTTCGCCAATCATAAACTTGACCTGCTTCGCACACCGTGGGCAATGTCCCAGATACGCGGTCTGTTCTCGGTTGGGATACACGCGTGAGTAGACGTCACAGCATTCGAAATGAACGCCTAGAAATGCACGGCTATCAGCCGACTGTTGAGCAGCTCGTGCGGCCTGAGAGTCGGTACCACACGATAAATCTAGATGATTGCCCTTGTCTGCCATTTTCGTGGCCTCCGACGAACTTCAGAAAGTGAGTCTCTAACTACCCCCAAGATTCTATTTCGTCACCGCCCAGCCCCAAACCTCAATCGAGGCCAGGCGAGCCGGAAAGGTCTAACTTCATAGTCGATTGCCCCGTTTCACCCCGTATGGCGAACCTTGACCTGGGCGCCGGAGTCCGATAGATTGACAGGTAGACGCGAGTATTTAGCTCAAAACCGAACCTCTCGCGACGAAAAACTCGACTAGAACATCAAACTGGCAATGATCATCCTGTCTTCCCTATTAGCTCTGCTATCATTATTACTCCCCAAGCTCGGAAGCGGGAATTAGGTCTGGTACAAACACAATTCAAAGTCAACCAGAACCCTGAGCCCCGCCCGGCTCCAGGGTTTTTTTGTTTCGTAAGCAAGCAGCAAACACTGCCATCCGCAATTCGACTCCGCTTGACATTACCGCCCTGCGGTCGGTTGCTCCCTCAACCCTCAACCCTCAACCCAACAATGTCCGATCCCAATTCTCGCCAAATCACGATTTTCGACACAACGTTGCGCGACGGCGAACAGTCGCCCGGCTGCAGCATGAACCTCCAGGAAAAACTGGAAGTGGCCCAGGCACTTGTCGATCTAGGGGTCGATGTGATCGAGGCCGGATTTCCGATTACTTCGGACGGCGATTTTCAAGCGGTGCGCGAGATCGCCAACACGGTCCCAGGGTCCACCGTATGTGGCCTGGCCCGCTGTCATGAGCGCGACATCGATCGAGCATGGAAAGCTTTGCAAGATGGGCCGGACGTGCGCATTCATGTTTTCCTGGCGACCAGCGCCATCCATCGCGAATTCAAACTTCGCATGGACAAGCAGGAGATTATCCAGCGTGCGGTCGCAGGGGTCCAGCGTGCCAAAAGCTACTGCGATAACATCGAATTCTCTCCCGAAGATGCCGCCCGCACCGAAGCCGACTTTCTCTGCGCCGTGGTTGAGGCAGCGATTACCGCGGGAGCGACCACCATCAACATTCCCGATACGGTAGGCTACGCGACACCTGCTCATTTTGCCGGCGTGATTAGCGATCTGGTAAATCGTGTACCCAATATCGATCAAGCTGTTATCAGCGTGCACTGCCATAACGATTTGGGAATCGCCGTTGCCAATAGTTTGGCCGCCGTAGAAAACGGCGCTGGACAGATCGAATGCACCATCAATGGTCTCGGCGAGCGGGCGGGCAATTGCTCGCTAGAAGAAGTGGTGATGGCATTGCGAACACGCAATGACTATTATCACGCACATACCAAGATCAATACGCCCCGCTTGGTACCGACGAGCCGCTTGGTCTCGAACATCACCGGCATGTTGGTGCAGCGCAACAAAGCGATTGTCGGTCGCAATGCCTTTGCCCACGAGGCAGGCATTCATCAAGACGGCATGCTCAAAGAGCGCACGACTTACGAAATCATGCGGCCCGAGGATGTCGGGTTTACTCAAACCGACCTGGTACTCGGCAAGCACAGCGGCCGAGCTGCGCTCGCCGATCGTGCACTTGCCTTGGGTTATCACCTTACAGACGAGCAACTCAAAGCGGTCTTTGATGATTTCAAAAAACTTGCCGACAAAAAGAAGGAAATCTACGACGGCGACATCGGGGCCTTGATCGAACAGCGCAACACACAAATCGCCGATCAGTGGCAACT
>Ga0115002_10005163_pt1 | contig 15493 bp, 15 predicted proteins | sample ArcticOcean_MG_C_8_FD_89576 | JGI IMG/M metagenome (GOLD analysis project Ga0115002, IMG submission 89576) | Marine microbial communities from western Arctic Ocean - ArcticOcean_MG_CB11_86 | ecosystem: Environmental > Aquatic > Marine > Oceanic | place: Arctic Ocean: Canada Basin | collected... | reverse complement strand
TGGTGAGCGCGCCAATGAGTAATTTGTTACGGCGAGCTGAACACGTCTAGTAATTAATCCGCGACGGTTAGAGTTTCTATATGTCGACTACCTGCGCATTGCGTAATTAAGCGTTCTAATTATTTTACAAAAACGCTTCACCTTAGCAAGGATTCAGGCCTTCCAGGCCTGGGCTATTTTTGCGCATCTGTGCGTTGTTCGTTGAACCTTTTCCGCGGTCACTTTCGAATCGGACGTGGGCGAATAAGAAACAAGCTCGTAACCACGAGCGTACCGAATGCGGTATGGCAGACAACAAAAACCCAATCGGGCGCTTGATAATAGAGAAGCTTTTGCATCCAGTGGAATTTAAACGTCCCGTCGTAACTAATGCCGCCGGCACGCGCGCAGCGCCATTTCGATCGTTGTCAACGGGCAGACGATCCCGAGCCAAGACACAACCGCGACGACTACAGTCGCGAGTAGATGAGCGATACGGAATACAGGATCACGTATCCAAGCCATGGTCGCGATCAGGTAGCACGTGCTCGATGCACTCGACCGTACCCGACAGCGGTACGGCAGGCAGCGCGGCCATTCCTTTTCTAATGATCGGTAAGTTTTCTTCTGATAGTGAGCCGAGTTCCAATGTCAGGGCTGACAGGGCCTCTGCGATTTCGGGATCAAGTAACGGTTTTACATCGAGGATCACTGTCATTGTGGATTTTCCATTTTTATGTCGGATGTTTCACAAGTGATCAAATGTTGACTGTATGCTGAAGGTTATTTGCGGCGACTTTTAGGCAAGAATATGCTGCATCTGTTGTTGTAGGCAGCGCACGGCATATTAGCGGATCATGTAGTCTCGGATACACGCATTGTTCGATCAATCGCGTGACAGATAGGTCCTTGGAGCAAAACAACGAATAGAAAAGGACAGATCAAGATTCCGAAGAGTAGCCAAGGAACAATACGGCAATAAGAGAAATCTTCAGCGATGCGACGACGACGCGTTTGGCGAAGTTTTTCATACGCTCGTCCGCTAGATGCAGGCGTTAGTCAATGTCGAACATATAGGCGACACCCCGCTTCCAAACGTCGCGGCTAGCTATCGGCGATGCTACCTCGCTGCATGTGCTTTGGTTTCAAGCTTGGGCTTTAGCCATCCCACTCGACCAATGCAACTGCGGAATCGTAGGGTTGCGTATCCCCGGTTGCCAAGGCCTCTTGTTCGATCTCGACGATGCGCAGCACTTCGCCCAAAAACTGCTCCCGCCATGCCGCCCGTTCTGCCATCACCTTTGGGCTCGGTTTATATTTTTCTATCTCCGAGCGCTTAATCCCAGCCTTCTTCTCTAACAGGTGTTCCATCGTGCCCATGCGGTCGTGCATCACGGCCACCTCGCCGGCAAGGCCCATGACCATTGCAATCACCTTATCGACGTTAGAGTCTTGGAAAAAAGTGGGGCGTTCGCCTTTCGCCTTGCGTTGTAATTTCGCCATCGTGTTTGTCGTTATTTCTCGTTGCCGTAGATGAACCAAAAACCGCCGCCGCCGAAATCGCCGCCCTGGAAGGTGAGTGAGCGTTTGGCTTCGGTGATTTGGAAGGCACTCGGGATCATAGATTCGAATTCCTTGTTCGGATCAAAGCCACCCTGCTCGGACAGTTGTTTGAGATCGATCTCGTGCGATCTTGCCCAAAACGGCTCGTTGTTATTGCGCGTGTCCCAGTCGAGCATAAAGGCGTCGAACGGATCCATTCCTTTGTATTGCGGCGTTTCCGCGTGGACCATCATGCCGCCTTTCTTAAGCAATCGACCGCATTCTTTGATGATGTTGCGGATCGCCTTGTCCGAAGTCTCGTGCAGCAGGATGTGCGAGACGATGAGATCGAAGGACTCATCCTCGAAGTCCATCGATTCCGCGTTTTGCTGCGTGAAATGAATTGTTTTTCCCATATCTTCCGCACGCGCGTGTCCATAGCGAAGCATCGGCGCGGCGACGTCAACCGCGTGGACTTCCGCGTTGGGAAACGTATCAACATAGGGCACGGTACTATTGCCGACCGCGCAACCGAGATCCAGGATCTTCAGCGGTTTGAACTTTGGGTGATTCTCTGTGAGCCACAGTGCGATGCTGGCGCCGATGTCGTTGTTGTGCGGTCCCATCTGGCCCATCGCATAGAGATGTACACCCCGGTCATAGACCATTCCAGCGGACGCGTCGTTGTCGGCGAACTCGCTATGGTAACCCCCGGGCTGGCAGTGAATGTCGACGGCGGTGTGGTAGCGCGGGGTAGCAAGCGTTGGATCTAGGCGTAAAGAGCCGAGCGGTTTCTTCGGCGTTTTGTTGATGATCTTATTCATCGATTCGAGGTTGCGCTGCACCGGGATCTGGCATGACGACCACATCATCTCTTGGCTGGTGCGTAGGAGTGCGCTGAACATCTGGTAGTGCGGATCGTGGACCATCTCATCGCGTACTTCGAAGCGGTCCTTCGGGTCGCGCTGCTTTTCGCGTTTGATCTTAGGTTTTACGCGTTTGTCATAGGCCAGTTGGTTGGCGCCATGGACATTTTTCACAAGGTATTGCTTGTATGACCGGACGAACTCCTGGCGTGCGAATTCGTCGTGGGTAGTGGGCGGCAGCGCTTTATGTTCGGCCTGCCGAATCGGATTGCTTGAGTCACTCATAATAGTCGCCTCGGTCGATTCGATGCCTATATGGCACCGGTCATATGCCCTTATAATACATAATTCAGGCTAAACACTTTAGTTCTTACCCGCGCTTGGGCCACAATGGCCGGCTCAGGTCCGATCCGCGGGCCAATTCCATTGAAATTGCTAGAGGACGATTACCGATGCCCTATACCTTGGGAGTTGATGTTGGCGGCACGTTTACCGATATATTCTTGGTCAACGAGGACAATGGACGGATTTTCACCGCCAAGGTGCCGTCTACCCCACAAGACTCTTCTATCGGGGTGCTGAACGGCATCGAACGGGTATGTGAGACCTCGGGTATCAAACCGAGCGAGGTCGGTCACGTGATGCACGGCACTACGGTGGCGACCAATACGGTGCTAACGGGCACCGGCGCGCTGGTGGGTTTAGTCACCACCAAGGGTTTTCGCCAGGTGCTCCAGATCGCGCGCTCTTATGTACCGGGTGGGCTCGGCGGGTGGGTTATCTATAACAAGAGTGATCCGATGGCGCCCCTCGAACTGACCGTCGAGGCTGATGAGCGGATCGGGGCCGATGGCGCTATCGTGCGGCCGTTGGAAGAAAATTCGCTGCGCGAGCGCCTTGAGTTTCTAAAAGGGCGCGGCATCGAGGCGCTCACGGTATGTCTTATCAACTCTTTTGCAAATGGCACGCACGAGCAACGGATCCGCGATATCGCCACTGAGGTGATGCCAGATATCCCAGTATCTTTATCGTTTGATGTCATTCCAGAGATGCAGGAATACGAGCGCGCAGTAACCACCGTCGCGAATTCATATGTGCGACCTCGGGTGCAAACCTACGTTGAAAACCTAACCCACGAGCTTAAGGTGCGCATGGGCGACGTGAAATTACATGTGTTGCGTTCCGATGGCGGTTTGGCCTCATCGCGCTCGGCGGCGGAGTATCCGGTGAATCTATTGATGAGCGGCCCTGCCGGTGGCGTAGCGGGCGCGGTGTGGATCGCAAAGCAGGCGGGTTATTTGAATTTGCTGACCATCGACATGGGCGGCACTTCGACAGACGTCGCGTTAGTCCAGGATGGCGAAGCGCAGACCCGCCGCGAGACCACGGTAGGTGACGTTACGGTGCGTGCGTCCTCGATCGATGTGCGAACGGTTGGCGCTGGCGGCGGCTCAGTCGCGCATGTGCCGGAGCTAACCGGTGCACTACGCGTTGGCCCTCAAAGTGCTGGCGCCGAGCCGGGACCGGCGGCGTACGGTAAGGGCGGGGTAGAACCAACGGTAACCGATGCAAACATGGTGCTTGGTTACCTACCGCAAAGCGCACTGCTCGGGGGCGATATGCAACTCGACGGTGAGTCGGCAGCGAACGCGGTCCAAAAAATTGCCGATGCGCTGAAGATACCGTTGCACAGCGCGGCTGCGGGAATAGTCGATATCGTCAACGAAAACATGTTTGGTGCGCTGCGACTTGTCTCGATTGAAAAGGGATACGATCCCCGCGATTTTGCGCTCATGGCTTTCGGCGGTGCCGGGCCGTTACACGCGAATGCGCTGGGGCGTTTAATGAGCAGTTGGCCGGTTATTATCCCGCCAGGGCCAGGTGTCTTATGTGCAGCCGGAGATGCGACGACTCGCGTACGTGACGAAGCATCGCGTACCTTCATTCGCCAATTTGGTGACACCACTGCTGAAGAAATGATCGACATCCTCGACGGTTTAGCGGAGACCGCCGCCACCAGTATCGACGCCGAGAACGTGCCGCGCGCTGATCAGAGTACGACTTATCAGGCTGACTTGCGCTATCACGGACAGGGGTTGTTGCTAACGGTCGACGCCGATATCGCGGGGTTGAAGGCGCGTGGTCTCGAGGCCATCGGCGAGCAATTCGAAGACATCCATAAGCAGCTTTTTACATTTGTGTTGGATGTCGATAAAGAAGTCGTGAATTTACGCGCAGTGGTACAAGGTAAGGCCACCATGGTGCACGCTGAAAAGGTCGGGAAGGGTGACGCGGACGCGTCAAGCGCAATCCTTGCGCAACAGCGCGTGTTTATGGACGGCGCGGACCATCAAGCGAACATATACGATCGCGCCAAGCTGAAATCGGGCAACCGAGTCGAAGGTCCCGCGATTATCACCGAGATGGATTCAACCAGTGTGATTCTGGCTGGACACGCTGGTGAGATTGATGATTTCGGCAACATTGTTATTCGCCCAATAGAGGCCTAAGAGGAAATTATCATGGCCGCAGAATTAATCCAGAAAAACTCCACTCCTTTTAATCGCTTGGAACTCGATTCCATTACCTTAGACATCATCGAAAATGCGTTGAAAAATTTGCGCTACGAAATGGATGCAGTGTTGTTCCGAACCGCGATGTCACCGGGCATCCGCGAACAGCACGACGAATTTCCGATGATCGCGAATTGCGAAGGCAAGATGATCGTCGGACAGTTCGGGTCGTTTATTTACGGTTTTACCGAAGGCTACGAAGGGACCATAGAGGATGGCGACATCTTCCTCACCAACGATCCCTATTCTTGTCGGGGTGCAATCAGCCATGCCAACGATTGGTTGATACTGATGCCGATCTTCAAAGAGGGTCGGTTGATCGCATGGGCTTCGATGTTCGGCCACATGACTGACATCGGCGGTAAAGTACCCGGCAGTTTGCCGACCGATGCACGCCAGATATATGAAGAAGGTATTTTGGTGCCGCCGACCAAGATCTATCGCAACCACGAGCTGCAAGAAGACATTCTCAATATTATCTTGCATAACTGCCGCTTGCCGCACTGGAACCGCAGCGACTTCAACGCGATTATTGCCGCATGTCGCCTCGCATCGAAGCGCTGCAACGAACTGTCCGCACGCTTTGGTGACGACGAGTTCTATTCCGCGATGGATGAACTCCTGGCGCGTAACAAACGTGCGATGAGCCAACTCATTGCGAACACCATTCCGGACAAAAAGCAGTATTTCGAGGACTACGTGTGTGATGACGGCATGGGCATGGGCCCGTATAAGATCGCCTGCAGCATGTGGCGTGAGGGCGATAAGGTAATTTTCGATTTTGCAGACACCGATCCCCAATCGGTTGGCTCGATCAATTTTTATCTCAACGAAGAAATGTTCAAGATGTTCGCTGGCGTGTTCATGATCATGGTGTTTGATCCCCAGATCATGTTTAACGATGGTTTTTACGACTTGATGGAAGTCAGGATCCCACAAGGCTGCTTATTAAAGCCGAATCATCCAGCGGCGCTGTCGTGTCGCACGCACGCATTGGGTCGCATCTTCGACGTGCTAAGCGGCCTACTCGGTCAGGGCAACCCTGATTTTCTGTGCGCTGCAGGTTTTTCCGATAGCCCTCACTTTATGTACTCGGGATACACCAGCAAAGGCGAGTGGTACCAGCTGTATCAGATCGGGTTCGGTGGCGTACCGGGCCGACCGGCCGGCGACGGGCCTGACGGACACTCTTTATGGCCAAGTTTTACCAACGTGCCAAATGAGTTTCTAGAATGTAATTTTCCACTGCGGATCGAGAACTACGTAACCTTGCCGGACACTGGTGGGGCGGGAAAACACCGCGGCGGTAATGCGTTGCGCATTAGTTATGGTTTCTTGGAGGATGGCGAGATCTCGGTTCACGATGATCGCTGGCTTACCTACCCTTGGGGCGTGAATGGTGGGCTGCCGGGCCAGCGCAGCCGCAAAATCTTGGTGCACGCGGACGGTAGCGAGGAACTTCTGTACTCCAAACGTGATCGGATCAAGGTTTTGGCCGGGGATATTCTGCATTTTGACACCTGGGGCGGGGGCGGTTGGGGTAAACCTTATGAACGTGATGCCTCAAGGGTAGCGAAGGATGTCGATCGGGGTCTCGTTACAATCGACGGCGCGCGACGCTATGGGGTTGTGATGCGTGACGGCGAGTCCTTTGATGAGGCTGCAACGGAGGCATTGCGAACGGAGATGCGCAGCGCTGATGCGGGTAGCGAGGAGATCTTCAACCGGGGCGGTACTATCGAACAATTAAAGGCGCTTTGTCTGGAACAGACAGGGCTCGAGCCACCGGTTCAGCCGGTGTTTCAGCTGCGTAAGACGGGTTAGCTTTTTCTTTTAGGGTCGATCACTCAGAACACGGGGATTACATCTATGAATGTTGTTTTAAACAATAATCCTCCCTATGTTCTTAGTGTTCTCCGTGCTTCAGAGCACTAGCGAAATAGCCCATAGTCTAGACAATCACAACTGGAGGATTGGCACATGAGTAATCGATATGATAGCGCCGGATACGGCGAGATGAACATTGGCTTCGGCAAACGGTTAGCGATTGTTACGGTAGATTTCCAGCTGGCGTTTACCGATCCGCAATATCCCACTGGAAGATCACCGCACGTGCATACAGCGGTAGAGAACACCTCCACCTTGCTTAAGCACGCACGTGCGAAAGGTTTGCCAGTGGCATCGTGCAACGTCGGGTGGTGTGGTCCGGAGGACATGGGCCATTGGAAGGTAAGCTCGTTGTACGACGGCACATTTTTTATCGGGCATGAGTCGATGGCGCTTGATCCGCGTATCTACGAGCCCGGCTATGACGTCGCCTTTACGAAATCGGCCCCGTCGATCTTTTTTCAAACGCCCTTGGTTTTGTTTTTGACCAAGCAATGCGTCGACACCGTGATTATCACAGGTTGTACGACAAGCGGATGCGTACGTGCTTCGATCAACGATTGCTTTTCCTATGGATTTCGCACGATCGTCCCCGAAGAATGTGTCGGAGATATGGAAGAAGGCCCACATAACGATAATTTGCGCGATATCGGTCGTCGCTATGCAGATGTCATGAAAATGCAGGACGTGATTAAACACATCGATGGGTTGGAGGCGAAGCCCGCGCCCGCGCCAATGGCCTCGGTGGCCGCAGGTTAACGCTGCATAAGACTTAACGCCCGTCGTTAACCACGGAGAACATTAAGAACACGAAGAAAATGATCCATTATCATTTTCGACTTAACGATATTTTTCGTCCGTGCTCTCCGTGGTTTAATTTCAGATCTCGCCGCTACTGTTACCCATGCATGCCATCGCTGTATTTCCGGCGAAGCCAACGTTCGAGGAAAATCAAGAGTGTCAATCGCAAACATTAACGATCACCAAATGTACTACGAGATCCACGGTGAAGGAGAACCGGCGATCTGTATCGGCGGGTGGGGCACTTTTTGCCACGGCGGCGAGCGCAATCTTGCGCGAGGATTGACCGATGAATACGCGGTGTTGTGTATCGATTATCGCGGCGTATGTGATTCAACCGACGATTTATCTATTGAACCGACGATCGAATTACATGCGGCAGACGTGATCGGTTTATTTGAGCATCTTGGTTGGAGTAACGTTCGTTTTATCGGTCTCGTTGGTATGGGTGCATGTATCGCGCAGCGAGTAGCATTAATGCGGCCGGACATGGTGCGCTGCATGGTTAATATGGGTTGCTGGGTGAAGATGGACCCGCTGTTACAAGATCAACTTGAAATGTTTGTCACCGTACATCGAGAAGCAGGGTTTCTTGAGTTTCAAAAGATGGTCGTCATGCAGTCGTTCTTGCCCGACTACTACAACGAAAATCGAGATCGATTGCTGGGTTACGACGGTGGATGGAAAGAATTGAACAACAATCTCGAAACCCACACGCGGTTGGTCAAGGCGTGTATCGGCCACGATACATCACGGCGACTACACGAAATTATGGCGCCCGCCTTAGTACTGCATGCCGGACTGGACGCGATTACGGGGCCGCGTAGCACGCGACCGCTTGAACGCGGGCTAGCGAACGCCACCGGCGTCCTGATGGAAGACGTTGCACATGTGGTTGCTGGTCGCGCACAGAAGAAGCGCTTTTGCGATATTTTATTGCCGTTCTTGGCTAATAACTAGGCGCGAGCCGGTATACGCAATTACCTTAGTCGAGGATTGAAACTAACATTATGCGGTTAGCGTTGCTCGGTAGCCGTGTTAGATGCTTTGGTTGGGTTTTGATCGGACAAGTAGTGCCAAAATTGATTTCGGCTATTGCCGAATAATGGACGCCTAAAAAGTTGCCGGATCCGTATTTAAGCAGGCAGCAAACCGCCATCAGCTTGCGTGCTTGGTAGCTTCACTAATTTCTACTTCGAGCCTACATTCGAAACTAAGGTAACGCGCATTCAGGTAAAGTGGCATGAAGAATACCGAACACGCGAACCCATCCAACGTCAATCACAGTGATGAAGGATTGCGATTTCGTTGGGGCCACGTCAATATCAATGTGGCCAACCTTGATCGTTCGATCGCTTTTTACGAAATGCTTGGATTTGAAATGTTTCTGCCCGATATTCCTTATCTTGCTCTGAACCGGGACGAACCCGCAACAGAAATCACGACCACCGCTGCAAGTGCACTCGAACTGCCCGCCGGGCTGAGCGGGCGCGGTTGTATTATGCAGCTGGTTGGTGATGCCTCACCGAAAATAGACCTCACCGAATTCGGTACGGATGACGATCTCGGTAATCGTGTAACGCCGCTGGGCAATTCAGATTTAGGGTTAGTTCGACTATGCCTGCTATCACGAGATGTCGCCGCGGCCTACGCAACATTAACGTCTCAAGGCGTTGAATTCATCTCCGCACCGATGCCCGGCGAAAACGGTATGGTCACGCTTGCAACGTGTAAAGACCCGGACGGTACGCTTATTGAGTTGCTCGAGATTCACCACGAACGGTGGCCCGATGGCAACGGCGAGGGAGTACGAGAGGTTAAACCTTCACGTTAAACTTCCCCAAGCAGATGATGGTGAAACGGCGGACTTCGGATCGAAGAATTGGGTTTGGTAGCGCCCCTTATTGCCGGTGAGCAACCGTATCTACACCGTTGTAAGTGCCTGCTCCGGGTGTCAGATCGGTGAGGTTGTGTGCTGTGAAGAACTCATTCCAGGCTTGCGGGTTTTTACTCCGACCCCAAATACGCAAAACGTAAATCTAGGTGGCCGGTTCATCTTTTCCCTTGCCGAGAGTCGGGACTGATTCGGGCATTTGAAATTGAGACAACTTATCTTCTATAAGCTCCACGAACTGTGAAGAAAGCCGAGTTCTGTCTTGCGTCCATCATTTTTTGCCGCCAGGCATTTTCAGGAAAACTAACATTTCGAATTCCATCCGCTCCCAGGCTGTCTTATCCAACTGGCCTTTAAAGTACTGGCGATAAGCAAAATCGTATTGAACGTAAAGACCAAGGAACGCGGAATTCAGTTTTAATTGTTCGAAATCTTCAAGCGCTTCCGGATGGGCCATACCTTTTTGTACGATCTTTGCGAGATCATTATCCGAAGACATCAAAAAATGTAAATCCGTTGACACGGTAATGAGGTCTTGCGCTGAAGCGGCACGCGTAGCTTCAGTATTCTGTCGGATCTGGATAGCGATGTACGCTAAGGAAATGACGACCTCGAACGTCCCAACAACCTCGGAGATAGCGACTACTGCTGTCTAGTTCATAAATAACCTCAGGCCATATTAGGTCGCATTAACCTACCGGCGAGCATGCGCTTGGCTTGCGGTTGCAAGACGAGTGATTACGGGTCAGCGTTGAGCACGTTGTAATACGGCATTGTCCATAATGGTTTGCATCACAAACGGCGTGTATGTTATTTCCTAACCATCGCATCCATTTCCAAGGCACAACTAAAATGACCCATTACGAAATTGTCGATGCGTTTTTGTCTCATTGGATGGCAATAATCACTATACAGTTCGGTTTTATTTCTGCCACGTCCGCATTCGTAGCAACCGGATATTTGGCGTCCAAAGATCTGCCTACCGCGGTCGTGAGACTGTTGACCGCGCTGTATTCTTTCATTGCATTATTTTTTACAGGTATAACGCTCCAATTCGGGCGTGCCTCGCTGACGGTACGAGACCAAATGCACACTGAGGGCCTAAACTGGTATGTCGCGGCCAGTGAGTCGCAGTTCCTCTTACCTGCAGCGATATTCTCGTCTGTTGTGGTGATGATTCTGCTTTATCTTGGTGCTATGTGGTGCTTCTTTCAGTCTCGCGTCGGCAGCCCAAAGGATCCTTAAATTCGGCGTCGAGATCGAGAACCTACAGTACCTTATCGAAAGTCTCTAGATTTGGGTGCCCGAGGTAGGTGCCTTTGGGCGCGCTTGTTTGCGCGTGAGCTTTGCGGAAATGATCGGATTCGGTCCATGCGACGAACGCGGCACGAGACGCCCATACGGTATGGCTTGCGTACAAAACATAATCGTCGCCGTCGACCACTTCAATATGCGCACCCTTTAGCAACGCGAACGACTCGAATCCTGCTACCTCAGATAGATAACTGTCACGCTCGCGCCAAATTTTCTCGAAACCTGCTTCGAAACCTAAGGCAATCTTAAATCGATTCATCGCAATAAACATGATGTTACTCCTGGAACTCGGTGGGTCGACTAATGGTTTTTGAATCTTGCATGGTACGCACGCCGGCCATTTTCACGTGCGCGCGATCGTCTCAATATTCTCCAGTAGACGATCGATTTCAAGGCGACTGTTGTACATTGAAATGCCGACTCGAAGTAGCCCGCCGCTATCCGCTAGCCCAAGTACCTCAAGCACCTTGAGTGCGTAGAAGTGACCGTGCCAAACTTGTAAGCCTTTGTCTGCGAGTGCTTTGGCCGTTTGTTCGGGCGTTTGGTTGGCGAGTGTAATCGACACAGTCGGCGCGCGCGGGCTGGCGTCGAATTCAGGCCCCCAAACGGTTACGCCTGCGATGCCTTTCACCGAGTCGTAGTAATATTTCGCAAGCTCTGTCTCATAATGATGCAACCCCTGCATGGCAGATATGAGGCGCGTGCGACGCGATCCGCCTGTGCCCCATTTTTCAAGATATTCGAGCGCCGCGTGCACTCCAGCAAGCGCCGCATGGTTTAAGGTCCCGGTCTCGATCCGATAAGGTGCCACGGATTTTTGAGTGCGCAGAAAATCGGGCTCAATCTGCTCAAGCAAGCCGGCACGGGCGTATAAGATCCCGACATGCGGTCCATAGAATTTGTACGCTGAGCAGAGCAGAAAATCGACCCCTAAGGCCAATACGTCGAGCGGGAAATGGGCCGCATAGTGTACGGCGTCTACCACGAGATAGGCACCAACCTCGGCACACAGCGCCCGAGCCTGGTCGAGTGCGGTCACAGTACCGATCGAATTTGACGCGATCCCGAGCGCCACGACCCGGGTGCGCGAATTGACTTGGTGGGCAAAGTCATCCGGGTCGAGATGACCGTCCGGGTTCAGTTTGACTTCACGCACCACGATGCCGCGTTCCATCAGATTTAGCCATGGTCCGCGGTTGGCCTCGTGATCGAGCTGGGTGATGACAACTTCATCACCCGGGCGCATTCCCCTTACTAACGCGTGGCTCAGCGCGAAGTTCAGCGTGGTCATGTTGGCACCGAATGAAATATCAGTGCCGCTCTCGGCGCCGAGAAAATCTGCGACAGCGCTACGTGCATCAGCTACCGCGGCGGAAACGTCAATTGAGGTCGAGAACAGGCCGTCAAAATTGGCATTACGCTCGATATAGCTATCACGGATAGCGATTAGCACCGACTCTGGTACTTGGGTCCCGCCTGGGCCATCCAGAAAAGCGATGGGCTGGCCGTTAAGAGACCGCGCCAGCGAGGGGAATTCCGCACACGCTCGCAGACACTCGGTCTCGTTGTAGATCATGGCTTTAACCTCAATATTTGGCAGATTGATACGCGCGTCCAACGACACACTAAATCCGCAGGGATGCGTTCGATTCCATGATGCGATGGCCTAGCGGTCACGCGCAAGCGCGACGAGCCAATTGGCGTGGCCTGCTGAGGTCTCTATACTCAGCCGATTGTCTATCACGGGGCGTAGGGGAAAGCATGACAATTCAAGATGGAAGCGTTGGCCAGCTCGATTTCGTCGAACGCTACGGTTTGTGGTCCGACGAGCAGACCGCAGCTTGCGAGCGATTGCGCGCTGAAATAAAGCAGCACGATCTACGTACGATCCGGATTGCGTGGGGCGATCAGCACGGCATTGTGCGCGGTAAGAATGTTATGGCGCATGATTTTCTACTGGCGCTCAGGAACGGAGTCGATTTTCAAACCGCGACCTTGTTCATGGATACCACCAACAATCTCGTCGCGCCGATTTTCAGTAGCGACGCGGGGCTCGGTATGACATCGCTCGCTGGCGGCCCAGATTGCATTTTGGTCCCAGATCCCACCACCTTCCGGGTGCTGCCATGGGCGCCACGCACTGGCTGGGTATTGTCCGAAATGTACCTCGCAAACGGTGAGCCAATGCCGTTTGATACGCGCCAAGTGATGAAGCGCCAACTCAGTGCGCTGCACGAGCGCGGCTTAGACTACATCAGCGGACTCGAAGTCGAGTTCTACATCACCAAAATTGAAGACCGTAAACTATTACCCGAACAAGCTGGGTGGCCGCCAGATCCACCTGAAGTCAGCGTCATTGCACATGGCTTCCAGTACCTCACGGAGCAGCGGCTGGATGAGGTCGATCCGATTTTGCAGCTACTACATGACAATCTAGCACCGCTTGGTCTGCCACTTAGAACGATGGAAGATGAATGGGGGCCGGGTCAATGCGAGATTACTTTCGATCCCGTGCGCGGTATTGCGGGGGCCGACAATATGCTGCTATTCCGTACGGCGACCAAGCAGATCTGTCGTCGTGCTGGCTACCACGCTACGTTTATGACCCGGCCGGCGCTGCCAAATTTTTTCTCTAGTGGTTGGCATTTGCATCAATCGATTTGCGATGCTGGCGGCGACGTTAATATGTTCACCAATCGCGAAGGCGATGACCACGTCCTATCTGAACTCGGCCGGCAGTTCATCGCCGGCATACTAGACCATGCGGCACCGTCAGCCGTATTTTCGACGCCAACGATCAATGGATATAAACGTTTTTTGCCGAACTCTTTCGCTCCAGACCGTATCACTTGGGCGCGCGAAAATCGTGCGGCTATGATCAGGGTACTCGGTGGGCCTGGTGATAACGCGACACACATAGAAAATCGAGCAGGTGAGCCTTGCGCCAACCCGTACCTTTATATGGGATCACAAATCGCGGCCGGGCTTGATGGAGTTGATCGGCTATTGGACCCGGGGCCACCTGAGATCTCGCCCTATGAATCGGATAAACCACAACTCCCGGCGAGCTTGATGGACGCCGTTACGGCATTGAAAGATAGCTCGATGTATCGAGATCGGTTCGGCGATGCGTTTATTGATTACATCCTTGCCGTCAAGCAATGTGAGATCAATCGATTTTTGAAACATGTCACGGACTGGGAACAACGTGAATATTTTGAGATTTATTAAGGGAGGAACCTATATGACTTGGCAGCATTGGTGTGCGACTCGATTGGATCCAACATGAGTTGGCGCGGCAAGAAATTTGGCGCGCTTAGCGCTGAAGAAATCGACGAGTTTCTGTTACTTCCGTGGATCGCGCGGCTCGCTTGTTTGAAACCAGACGGCGCTCCTTACGTGGTACCAACTTGGTATCACTGGGACGGCGACGCCTTCTGGCTGGTGCCGCGCGCCCGTTCCGATTGGGCGAACTACATGGCGAACGATCCGCGCGTATCGTTGGTCATTGACGAACCTGAACCGCCTATCCGCAAAGTATTATGTGAAGGCAAGGCGGTCGTGGTGGAAGAACCAGTTGGACCGTATTTGGACAACGGCGAGAAATCGATATGGAATAAGCTGGGCGATGAACACACTGGGCCACGCTATTTGGGTGAGAGGGCTGCCGAATATCGGGGATCAGTGAATGTGGAACCGTGTTGGACGTTTAAAATTGTGCCGGACAAGCTCACAACATGGCAGGGATTTGGTTGGCACAAGCGATATTTTCATGCGGAGCTGCACCCGGACGGTAATGCCGAGAGTGAATAGTGAGTGACCTACTTGCGGAGCATGAACCGAACCCGGTGACCGTGGAGCGCGAGCATGGCAAGTCGCCATTCTTCCTAAGCTGTGACCATGCCTCAAACCAAATTCCGGAATCGCTTGGAACGCTGGGATTAGACGCAGCCGAATTGCAGCGCCATATCGCATGGGACATCGGGGCTGCTGAGGTTTCGCGTTACCTCGCCGAGCAGCTTGACGCAACGCTTGTATTGCAAAACTACTCGCGCTTAGTGATCGACTGCAATCGACCGCGCGAAAGCGACCAACTGATCCCGCAAAAAAGTGAACGGACGCTGATCCCTGGCAACCAGTCGTTGGGTGAGGCCGTGATAGAACAACGCTTTAGCGAAATATTTGTGCCGTACCACACCGCTATCACGAGCCTGCTCGATCGTCGCCAACAGCGCGAGCACACCGTCTATGTCGCGATCCACAGCTTTACCCCGGTTTATTTTGATGAATCCAGGCCATGGCACATTGGCATATTATTTGATGACGATCGTCGCGTCGCGACGCCGATGCTGAAATTGCTGGGCGCGGACGCAAGCTTGTGTGTCGGTGAGAACGAGCCTTATCGCCTTGACCAGAACGATTATGGGATCCCGGTACACGGCCATGAGCGTGGGATACCACATGTCTTGATTGAGCTACGCCAAGACCTCATCACCACCGCGCGTGGCCAACAGGAGTGGGCATCTCGTTTGGCGACGGATCTCAGAAAATCGCTTGGAGCAATATAGCCCCTATTCCCCGGCGCGCAGCTCGGTTTGCTATAGTGGTTGGTATTCAATCAATCAGTGGGTGACAGC